>ERZ779861.273-NODE-273-length-78995-cov-16.793945_pt1 | contig 78995 bp, 92 predicted proteins | sample MGYA00511558_ERZ779861 | MGnify/ENA primary metagenome ERZ779861 (study PRJEB29588, sample SAMEA2163432) | human gut metagenome | biome: human gut; feature: human-associated habitat; material: faeces | place: Denmark | collected 2008/2010 ...
CCAGAGTAGACCTTTGCTGCCTTCGCAACCTGTTCCTTCTGGAACTTTTTCTTGTTGGCGCTGGCTTTGATGTGGGTGCCGTCAATGAAAATTGCGCTGGTGTCCAGCATCCTGTTATTCAGTGCCTTGTTGAGGATGTGCTCAAAAATCTCACTGGTCAGCTCATCTGGAAAGCGTTTGCAGAATGCATAGCTCACCGTCGCAAAGTGCGGAATATGATCCAGCAGCCCATAGCCTAAAAACCAGCGGTAGGAGAGCGTATCCTGGATCCTCTGGTAGGTCTGCCGCAAAGACGGTATTCCAAATAAATGCTGAATGAGTACCATCTTGATAAGCACAACCGGATCTGTGCCGGGACGGCCATTGTCATGGCAGTAGTACGGGTCCAGCCGTTCATACAGCCACTCATAATCCATGACCTTTTCTATTTTCCGCAGCAGATGCTCCTTTGGCACCAGCGCCTCCAAATCTACGATGATTGGCTCATGCCGTGCATCTTTTCTCCAGCCTTCCATGAAAACACCCCCGTTTCTTCTATTATAGCAGAAACAGGGGTGTTTGGGTAGTTTTTTGACAGGCTGAAAAATCTCCCGGCTCTGTTGAGCCGGGAGATTTTTCAGTTGTATACGCTGTCAAGTAAGCACCATATTGTTATACGATCTCCACAACGCGCCAATAGCCGTCACCGTATTTTTCCAGCTTCCAAAGCGCGATATGGTCTATTGCGCCCGTGCCGCCGTATGAACTGAAATTATGTGTCCTATCAAAGCGCTGATACCCATATTTGACCCACATTTTCCCGGAATCACCGCTGAAATGTGCCGACAGCAGGTCAATGTGATAGATGGTCAACATTTTGCCGGCGTCCATCTCCGGGACGCAGTAACGTACCAGTGCGCCAAGGGCATAGGCAGCCTCATCCCTCGGCATCGCCAGAACATTGTTGTATATTTCTTCCTCTGAATACTTAAATACTATGTGTACGTTGCTCAGAACAGCTTCTGCTGCGTCCTGGTCGGAATAATCGCCCTTGAACAGCAGCGCCATGCGGTCACTGAGGGTATACCGCTCGTCGGAGCTGATGGCCGCCAGATAGTCGATGGAATTCAACCTCAGCATCAGCGTCACCAGCAGTACTACCACCACTGTAATGATAATGGCGCACCATGTCTGCTTCCGCAGCTTCTTTTTCAGCGTCCGCAGCACGCCAGCCTCGCCGACACGCTGCTGTGCGGTGTCAGCTTCGGTGACAGGGGGCTTTTCCTCGCCGCCGTATGCCGCGCGGCAGTCCTCACAGGTCTCCAGATGCGCCTTGACAAAGGCGGCGCTCTCGTCGCTGAGCATGCCCTCCGTGTACAGCGGCATCAGGTCCCGGACGATATGACATTCATTTTTCATGGCTGCTGTCCTCCAATCTGTTTTTGATCATTTTTCTGGCCCGGTGGTAGGTCACGCAGGCCCAGTTGTCCGTTTTGGAGAAGATATCTCCGATCTGCTTGTAGGAAAGATCCGCGAATACCCGCCACATGAATACCTCCCGGTACGGTTCCGGCAGGTCATGAAGGATGGCTTGAATGCGCCGGGCCTCCTCGCGGACGGTCAGCAGCTCCTCCGGAGATGCGCTGCCGTCCGCCTGTTCCGGCAGCTCATCCAGTGGTGCTGTTCGCTTCTCCTTGCGCAGCGAGGAGATGTAGCAGTTTCTGGCGATCTGGCACAGCCACACCCGAATGTCGCACTGGCCGCGGAATTTTCCAATGCTGTGCAGGGCCTTGAAAAAGGTCTCGCTGGTGATCTCCTCCGCCACGTGCTCGCTGCCGGAAAGGCGGCGGATATAGCGGTATACATCCTGAAAATACAGGTCATAGACCTGTTCAAATTCCATTCACTGCCACCTCCTTTCCCTTATAAGACGCAGCGGACAGCAGTCTCTTACAGCTTTTGCGTAAAAAATATCCGGTGCAAGAGCACCGGATATTTTGATAGGTCAATCTTCCTCATATCGTAGGACGATGGACCGGCATTTGAGGCAGCCGAACGCCGGGAACTGGATATCTCTGCGGAACAGATACGGGCCGGCCAGATCGACAGTGTCGCTGAGGCCGGGCATCGGCTCGAAGCAGACACCGGTGCTCTGTGCTGTCCGCAGCACACCGGGCCGCATTTCGCCGGAACAATAGGGGCATTTCGGGATATCCATGATCTCGACCTCCTTTTTACAGAGTCTCCTTGATCTTCGCCGCGATCTGGTCGGCAGTCAGGCCGTATTCCCGCAGCACGTCGGCGGCCTTACCGGACTGGCCGAACTGGTCGTTGACGCCGATTTTCCTGAACTTGCAGCAGACCTTGCCCATCAGCGCATCGGCTACGGCGTCGCCAAGACCACCGATGACGCTGTGTTCCTCTACGGTGACAACGTTACCGCACTTCTCGGCGTACTTCACCACGCATTCAGCGTCCAGGGGCTTGATGGTATGCATGTTGATGACACTGATCTCGATACCCTCTGCGGACAGCAGCTTGGCGGCCTCCAAGGCTTCGTTGACCATCAGGCCGCAGGCGAACACCGCCGCGTCCTTGCCTTCCCGCAGAACGTTGGCCTTGCCAATCTCAAAGGGATAGTCCTCCTCAAAAACAGGCGTTGCCAGACGGGCCAGACGCATGTACACGGGGCCCTGGAACTCCGCCAGCGCGAAGGTGGCCTTGCGTGCCTCGTTGGCGTCAGCGGGGACGATAACAGTCATGCCGGGGATAATGCGCATCAGGCCGATATCCTCGATGGACTGGTGGCTGCCGCCATCCTCGCCCACGGAAACGCCAGCGTGGGAGCAGCAGATCTTCACATTAAACTTGGGGTAAGCGATGGAGTTGCGGATCTGCTCGTAGGCACGGCCTGCGCCGAACATGGCGAAGGTGGAGCAGAAGGGGATCAGGCCCATGGTGGACAGGCCCGCGCCAATGTTCATCATATTGGCCTCGGCGATGCCGCAGTCATAGAAACGGTCGGGATGAGCCGCCTTGAAATACTTGGTCATGGTAGCGCCGGCCAGATCGGCGTCCAGCACCACCACCTTGTCGTTTTGGTTGCCCAGCTCTACCAGCGCCTTGCCGTAGGCTTCACGGGTCGCGATTTTTTCACTCATTTCTCAGCCCTCCAATTCCTGCAAAGCCTGTTCGCGCTGCTCCGCGTTGGGAGCCTTGCCATGCCAACCGGCCTGATTCTCCATAAAGGACACGCCCTTACCCTTGACGGTGTGCGCAAGGATGCAGCGGGGCTTACCGGGAACCACCGGCGCACTGAGCGCCGCCTCGATGGCGTCCAGATCATGACCGTCGATCTCATAGAAATCAAAGCCGAAGGCGCGGAGCTTGGCGGGCAGGTCGCCCAGACTCATGACCTCGTCGTTGCTGCCGTCGATCTGCAGGCCGTTGTTGTCGATGATGATAGTCAGGTTGTCCAGCTTATAGTGGTTGGCCGCCATGAAGGCCTCCCAAATCTGGCCCTCCTGACACTCGCCGTCGCCCAGAATGGTATAGACCTTGGTGTCTTTCTTCAGCTGCTTGGCGCCCAGCGCCATGCCCACGGCAATGGAGCAGCCCTGACCCAGAGAGCCGGTGGACGCGTCCACGCCGGGCACCTTCTTGCAGTCGGGATGGCCCTGCAGGATGCTGTGGAGTTGCCGGAAGTTGGTAAACTCGTCCCGGCTGATGAAGCCCAGCTCCGCCAACACCGCATAGTAGCAGGGGGCGGCGTGACCCTTGCTCAGCACAAAGCGGTCACGGTCGGGATTTTTGGGATTCTTGGGATTGATGCGCATGTGGTTGTAGAATACGCTGGTCATCAGTTCCACCATGGACAGGGAGCCGCCGGGATGGCCGCTGCCTGCGTTGGCGATCATGGTGATGATGTCACGGCGCACCTGCTTACATACGCTGGAAAGTTCTGCCGTATTCATTGAGTGACCTCCAAATCAATTTATTCCACGTGCTATGTTAATGCATTTACGCGGTAAAGTCAATGAACAGAGGAAAAATTTGGAGGAAAATCAAAATTACCTCTTGACATTTTGCGGGGAGAGGTGTATATATGAATCATAATTCATATGAGCGTTCATTCATATTATGAGGTACACCATGGAAAACACGAATTATGAGAACAATGTGATACACGAGGATGTGATCCGACGTGTGCAGGAGCAAATGCCGCAGGAAGAACCTATTTATGAGGTGTCCGAGCTGTTTCGCGTTTTTGGCGATTCCAGCCGCAGCCGCATCATCTGTGCCTTGCACATTGAGGAAATGTGCGTCAACGATCTGGCGGTGCTGCTGACCATGACCCAATCCGCGGTCAGTCATCAGCTTCGTATCCTGCGGGACGCCCGGCTGGTCAAAAGCCGCAAGCAGGGAAGGGTCGTCTACTATTCACTGGACGACGACCACATCGATCACATCTTCGCAATGGCGTTCGAGCATATTATGGAAAGAATGGAGGGGTAACAATGTCCTGCAATCACGAGCACGAGCACGAATATTGCTGTGAGCATGAGCATGAGCACTGTTGCGAGCATGAACATGAACACGAACATCACCATGAGCATTCCCACGGTCACAGCTACGGCTGCGGCTGTGGCTGCGGCCACGATCATGGCCACTCCCATGAGCACGGCGGGGACGAGGAGCAAGGCGCTTTGACCTATGTCCGCATGGGTCTCTCCGCTGTGGGTCTGCTGGCGTCTATTTTCTTTCTGGAGGGCACATGGCAGCTGGTAGTATGCATCATCGCCTATCTGCTGGCCGGTTTTTCCGTACTGAAGGAGGCCGTTGAGAACATCACCCACGGTGAGATCTTTGACGAGAACTTCCTGATGACGGTGGCGTCTATCGGCGCGTTCTGCATCGGCAAGTATCCGGAGGCCGTTGCCGTTATGCTGCTGTATGAGATCGGTGAATGGCTTCAGGATAAGGCGGTGGGTTCCTCCCGCGCTTCCATCGAGGCGCTGGTCAATGTACGGCCCGACCACGCCAATCTGGTAAAGGGTGATGAAGTGACCACCGTCAAGGCGGAAACGGTCTCTGTGGGCGATATCATTCTGGTACGTCCTGGTGAGCGTGTCCCGCTGGACGGCGAGGTGATCGAGGGCAGATCCTCGGTGGATACCTCCGCGTTGACGGGCGAATCCATGCCCCGCGAGTGGACGGTAGGCAGTGCGGCGCTGGCCGGTTGCGTGAACCAGAGCGGCCTTTTGAAGATCAAGGTCACGCGTCCCTTCAGTGATTCCTCCGTCAGCCGCATCATGGCTATGGTGGAGGACGCGCAGGACAACAAGGCGCAGCCGGAGCGGTTCATCACCCGGTTTGCCCGTGTGTATACGCCGGTAGTCTGCGGTATTGCTGTGCTGGTGGCTGTCATTCCGCCGCTGCTGGGCTGGGGCAGCTGGTCGACCTTTATTCATAAGGCGTTGGCATTTCTGGTTATTTCCTGTCCCTGCGCGCTGGTGATTTCGGTGCCGCTGAGCTTCTTCTCCGGTATCGGCTGGGCCAGCCATAACGGTATTCTGATGAAGGGCAGCAACTATCTGGAGCTGCTGGCCAAGGCGGAGATCGCAGCTTTCGATAAGACCGGTACGCTGACCAAGGGCGAGTTCTCCGTTACGGAGATGTCCTGCGCAGATGGCGTCAGTCAGGAGCAGCTGCTGGAGGTCGCCGCTTATTGTGAGAGCCAGTCCACCCATCCCTTGGCAAAATCCATCCTGAAGGCTTACGGTAAGCCGGTGGACGGCAGCCGTCTGGCTGGGATCGAGGAGATCTCCGGCAAAGGTATCCGAGCGGTGCTGGATGGCAAGACGGCGCTGGTGGGCAAGGCAGAGCTGCTGGACGGCGTGGCCTTCACTACGCAGACCTCCGGTACAACGGCGGTGTATGTGGCCTATGACGGTCAGTATCTGGGCTGCATCGGCCTGAGCGATACGCTGAAGCCCGACACCAAGGAGGCCATCAGCGCACTGCGGAAGCTGGGCCTGCACAATCTGACCATGCTGTCCGGCGACCGTCAGGCGACAGCCAACAGTATTGCCGGGGAAATTGGCCTGGACAACGCGTGGGGTCAGCTGCTGCCGGAGGAAAAGGTGTCCCATCTGGAGGAGCTGAAGAAGCTGGGCAGTGTGGTGTATGCCGGTGACGGCATCAACGACGCGCCTGTGTTGGCCGCCGCTGATGTGGGCGTGGCAATGGGCGGTCTGGGCAGCGACGCCGCCATGGAAGCAGCGGACGTGGTCATCATGACCGACGAGCTGTCCCGTCTGCCGCTGGCTATCCGTATCGCCAGAAAGACCATGTCCATCGCCAAGCAGAACATCGTATTCTCCATTGCCGTGAAGGTTCTGATTTTGGCGCTCTCTCTGGTGACGGATATGGGCCTGTGGCTGGCTGTATTTGCGGACGTTGGCGTCTGCATGCTGGCGATCCTCAACAGTCTGCGGGCGCTACGCACCAAATAAAACCCCGCTCATAGAATGAGCAGGGGGGAGAGCCATGGAGTTGCTGCCATATCGCCGGGAGGCTGCGGAGGCCTACGCCAGATACTGGGCTTATGGCCGCAATCCGGACTTCTACGACTATGAGACCATCGGCGGGGATTGCACCAACTTCGCGTCACAGTGCATTTACGCAGGAACAGGCGTTATGAATTTTACGCCTACCTATGGCTGGTATTATATCAGTGCCGACGATAAGGCACCCGCTTGGACAGGAGTAGTGTACCTGCACAACTTTCTGATACGACCGGAGCCCTCTCCGGGGCCGGTCTGCACGGTGACGCAGGATCTGACGCTGGCGGAGCCGGGCGACGTGATACAGCTGATCTTTAAGGGTGACGTCTTTCAGCATTCTCCCGTTGTCATCGCCAATGACGGCAGCGGTGAGTCGTCCGGTGTCCAGATCGCGGCGCACAGCTATGACGCCAACTGCCGTCCTCTCAGCAGCTACGAGTACCGGCAGTACCGGGTGCTGCACATTCTGGGCTACTATACAGACTAACAGCGAGACGGAGGTTACTCCGTCTCGCTGTTTTCGTCAAGTTTCCCTTTCATTTTAACATGTGACAAGGGATTCGCCTTTGCAGCTACGCGGAGAGATTCGTTGTCAATGTGGGTGTAGATCTCGGTGGTGTTCAGGTGCTCGTGGCCCAATACCTCCTGCACGGCCTTTACGTCCACGCCGTTTTGCAGCATCAGCGTGGCCGCCGTATGGCGCAGCTTGTGGCTGGAGTACTGGGTGCTGTCAAGTCCGGCCATGGAAAGGTGCTTCTTCACCAGCGAATGAACCATGGCGCGGCTGATGCGCTGGTTCCGTTCAGAAAGGAACAGCGCGTCCCGGTCTTTTCCGCTGATGGGACGCCGCACCTCCAGATAGCGGTTCAGGGCATCCTTGCAGGCGTCGTTCAGATACACCACCCGGACTTTGTTTCCCTTGCCTAGTACCCGCAGGGCGTCGTCCTTGATATCACTGATATTCAGCCCAATCAGCTCAGAGATACGCAGGCCGCAGTTGAGAAACAACGTGATAATGCAGAAATCCCGCTCTTTATGCTTGCCGTCCACAGCGTTCAGGAGGGAAAGGGAGTCGTCCAGCGTCAGATAGCGGGGGAGGGATTTCATTTGCTTGGGAGAGTCAATGTCCTTACAGGGATTCTCCTCCAAAAGATGAACTTTGTTACATAAATAGTTGAAAAAAGAACGAATTGTGGCTAATTTTCTGGCACGAGAAGCAGCATTCAGGCCTATGTTAGATTTTTCACAATTTTGATGCTGCACACGATCCCGGCTGAGATAGGTCATATAGCCATAGATATCCGACAGTGTGATGGTTTTTATCAGTGCAAGGTCAACGTCCATGATATCGATTTGGTCAAATGGCAGGCCTTGCAGCGAGGGATCGCGGAGCTGCTTGATGTAGCGGAAGAAATTGCGCAGATCAAGGTAGTACTCATCCACAGTGCGCTGCGAGTGCGCTTTGATGGTCTCGTGATAGCTAAGAAAGTCCGCCAGTATCTGCGGCGATTGGGAGCGATAGTGAATGGTCATAATGATATCCTTATATTAAATATTAAGTATTTGCAGTTGCAAGCGGCCGTAGTCCCGCGCAGCCACCAGAGGATTCAACAACAACGGCTATTTTGTTGACAGTGCCCGAGCGCGTAGAGCGAGGGTAGCAGCATCGACAGTTCATCGGTGCAAACGCTGCCGCCATGCGGCATAGCAGGTGCGCCAGAGAAGAAACGGCGAGAGGGCCGTTTTGTTTATGAACTGGCAATTCAACAAAATAAAAATTTTGTTGAATGTAGTGGAGGGTATCTATAAGGAAAATGGCTGATGATAGAAAATCACGGCGTGGCCAATCCTTTTCAGCATAGCTGTATTTCGCTGGCTTTTCCGCTGATCCGCTGAATAGATTACTTTGCCGCTTCCCTCACAGCGGGACAAAATGTTCCAGCTCTGAATTATCTCATTATATAAAATTCCCCGGTGGATGACAAGTCCACCGGGGAAAATTTTGTTGAATCACAACCTCGTCAGCTGTTGATATATGACAGGCTCTGCCTGTGCAAACACTATGGTTTTTCGCATATAACACTCAATTTTGGAACATTTTGTGATAAAATAACGGACGGCTTACGCCGTCCGTTATTTATTAGATTCTTTACGCCTTCAGGCAGCGCAGGACGGCCAACAGGATGGAATAATACTTGCTGTCGGGCGTATCGGCGCGGCTAGTGATGATGACCGGGCAGGAAGCGCCGCAGATGGTGCTGGCCACGGTCTTGCCGGCGATGTAAGTCACAGCCTTGTACAGCACATTGCCGATCTCAATAAACGGCACCAGCAGGATATCCGCCTGACCGGCCACAGGATCCTTGATGGACTTATGCTTCACAGACTCCATGGAGATAGCGCCGTCCAGCGCCAGAGGGCCGGTCACCATGCAGCCGGGAATGCCCCGCTCCTTAATGGCGGCGGCGCTGACGGTGGAGGGCATCTTCTCGGTGACGTTCTCTACGGCGGACAGAACGGCCACCTTGGGGCAGTCATTGCCCAGAGCCTTGGCCACAGGCAGGGCGTTCTCCACGATGCCGATCTGGGTCTCCACGTCGGGGGCGATGTTGATGGCGGCGTCAGTGATCATCACGAAACGGCCTTCATACTCAAAGATACCCACTTGGCTCACCAGACGGCGCGCACCGTCAGGAATCAGGCCGGTCTCGCGGTTCAGGATGGCCTTAGCGAAGCTGGAGGTCTGCAGGATGCCCTTCATGGGAATGTCGGCCTTCCCTTCCTTCACCAGCTTGACAGCGATCTTTGCGGCTTCCAGCTCCTCGCCGTCGAAGTCCACGATCTCGTAATCGACCTCGTTCTCGCCCATCTCGTGGAGCATGTCGATGATCATCTCCTTCTTGCCGATCAGGGTGCCTTCCACCACGCCCTTACGCTTGGCGTGGACGACAGCGCTCAGCGCAGGCTCGTCATGGGCGTTGGCCAGCGCGATGCGCTTTTTCATGTTCTGGCCCAACACATAGGCTTCCATTTCTTTGAACGTAGTAAACATGTTTTGTTCCTCCGAAAGTAAAGTGTATTTTTTCCTTCTATCTCTTATCACATTTACCCGCTTATTATACACTCTTGGGTTTTCAAAAACAACAAAAACAACAACATTTTTTTGCGATTTTCCATCGGGAAAAACAGTTCTTGCCTTTGGAGTGGATTTACGGTATACTATATACACTGATTGATATGGGAGGCTCTTTCTATGGATGGTTTTTATTCGTTTTTGTTCTACGGCCTGATCGCTGTCGGTGCGGTTTTGATCATTTCGCTGACCGTGCTGCGGATCGACTGGGCGCGTCATCCGGAAAAGTACGAAAAAGACGTGGAGAATTACGAGAAAGAGCAATATTGGAGGAAGAAAAAGCAGGATAAAGAGGCCGCCATCAAAAAGGCCAAGGAAAAAGAAAAGGCCAAGAAGCGGCAGGCACGGGTGGATAAGCTGAACCAGTACCGCGCCATCAACGGCAAGGGCCCGCTGGCGGAAAAGAATAAGGACAGCAAGAAGAAGTAACAAAAAAGGATACCGCAGGATTTTTCCTGCGGTATCCTTTTTATACTCCCTGCGCCAGCAAACGCAGCGCCTGACCGATATTTGCCACCGGCAGCAGTGTCAAGCCTGGCAGCGGCTTCAACTCACCTGCCCGATGAGCAGGGATCATACAATGGGTGAAGCCCAGCCGATGCACCTCGGAAAGTCGCTGCTCCAGATGGTTGATGCTGCGCACCTCGCCGGAGAGGCCGATCTCCCCTACTGCCGCCAGCGTATCCGGCACCGCCTTATCCAAGTAGCTGGAGGCTACCGCGATCACCGCCGCCAGATCGGCGGCCGGTTCATCCAGCGTCAGTCCGCCGATGATATTCAGATAGGCGTCGCACTGGCTGACCTTCAGCCCGCCGCGCTTTTCCAGCACCGCCAGCAGCATGGAAGCGCGATTGTAGTCAAAGCCGTTGCTGGAGCGAAGCGGCTTTGCTCCGGCTGCTGGGGCGACTAAAGCCTGTACTTCCGCCAATACCGGGCGTGCGCCCTCCATGGCACAGGTGACGCAGGTGCCGGGCGCTTCCGTAGGCCGACCGGACAGCAGCATTTCCGAGGGATTCTCCACCTCTCGCAGCCCGCAGTCCATCATCTCAAACACGCCGATCTCGTTGGTAGCGCCGAAACGGTTTTTCGCTGCCCGGAGGATCCGGTAGGTCATATGCTGGTCGCCCTCAAAGTACAGCACACAATCCACCATGTGTTCCAGTACCTTAGGACCGGCAATAGCGCCCTCCTTATTGACGTGGCCGATGACAAAAATGGTGATATTCTGGCTCTTGGCAAGCTGCATCAGTGTTAAGGTACACTGCTTTACTTGACCGATTCCGCCAGGGATTCCGTCGCTGTCTTCGTTATACAGCGTCTGGATCGAGTCAATAATCAGCACGTCCGGCTTCTCCTGCTCCACGCAGGACAGCACATCGCCCAACTGGGTTTCAGACAGCACCAGCAGGTTGGGGGTATCGACCTGCAGCCGCTTGGCCCGCATCTTCAGCTGACGGGTGGATTCCTCGCCTGAGACATACAGCACGCGGTAGGATTGGCCCAGCGTCTGGCAGATCTGAAGCAGCAGCGTTGACTTGCCGATACCAGGTGCGCCGCCCACCAGAACCAGCGAACCCATGACAGCGCCGCCGCCCAATACTCGATCCAATTCACCCATTCCGGTCGAGAATCGAATCTCGTTTTCAGACGCTAATTCTGTAATGGGAAGCGCCTTTACAAGCTTTGCGGTATAAGAAGCTTTGCCGCTTCCCTTCCCTTTTTCTGCTTTTTGCTCCACCATGCAGTTCCACGCGCCGCAGACAGGGCACTTCCCTGCCCATTTGGGACTTTCGCTGCCGCATTCGGTGCAGAAATAGGTCGTTGTTTTTTTCATTCGTATCACCTGTTTTACTGATATTGCAGATAGCCACAGCCAATGGCCGCCGCCAATTTTGTCTGATATTCCGGTTTCAGCAGCAGCGCGGTTTCGCTGCTGTTGCTGAGAAAACCACACTCGATCAATACCGCCGGACACTCCGCGTGAGCCATAATGTAGATATCGCTTCCGATAGACTTGGATACCTTTTCGTTTCCGGGGTTGACCGTATCGTTTAAGGTCTGCTGAATGGCTGCCGCCCGTGCGTCGCTATCGGGAAGTTTTCCGTAAAACACCTGTGCACCGTGTACGTTCGGATGCCCCGGCAGGGTATTTTGATGGATGCTGATGAGAAAGCCATTGGCAACGCTGTTGATTCGCGTAACGCGGTTCTTGGTGTCGCTGACCTTTTCCTTTCGCAGCGTGCCGCTGTCCAGATCAGCCAGCGACGCCTCTCCTGTCCGAGTCAATACCGTCTGACAGCCTGTCAAGGCGAGAAAATCCCGCAGACGCAGGGCAACCGCCAGATTGATGCCGCTTTCCGGCGTACCGTCCGTCGATACAGCACCGCCGTCGGAGCCGCCGTGCCCGGCGTCAATAATGACGACCTCTCTTGTGGGAAGCGCGTCGTAAGAAAACGCGGGGATCGCCGCACGAGGCCGCTCTGCCAGCGACAGCAGACTTACAACGGCCAACAGAAGCGCCGCAGCGCCCAGTACCCATTTTCGGCGGATCAGCAGGATCATCACACCACTCCTCTCCGGGACAATCTATGATGTGACGCTCTACAATATGCATTGTACCATAGCCAATAGCAAAAATAAATCCCCAGTTTACAGGCGGCGGCATATACTGGCATGAGCTGTTTTGGCTTATTGATGATAAAAGGAGGAACACCTTGTTGTATATTGAACAGACTATGGCCGGAAGATCCCCGGCCGAAGCGGCTGCTCCGGCTGCCCCGCAGCCTTCCACGCCGGCCGCTTCTGAAAGAACGACTGCCCAGCAGCGCAGTGAAGAAACAGGTTGCAGCGGGATGAATGGCAGTCTGCCGGGGGCGTGCGCCCAGATGGCGTTTCCGTATATTCCCATGCAGGATCAGAATCCCAAACGGTACGATAACCGCGAGGCCTTGCAGCGGGGCACGCTGTTTCCGGGACTGGATCTTCCCTTCCACCGTGAGCTGAAGACCCGCTTTCCTGCCGCCAACACACACCTTTCCGAGCTGATGGCGCTGGACTTTGCCATTGATGAGCTGGGGCTTTATCTGACCACCCATCGTGACGATCAGGAGGCGCTGGCGCTGTACTGGAACTATATCCGCTTGGGTCAGGAGGGCCGCAAGAGATATGAGGAAATGCACGGGCCACTGTTCCAGACCGATATTACCGAGGGCTCTTTCCGCTGGCTGGATGACCCGTGGCCTTGGGATGAAGGAGGGAACGAGTAATGTTTGTCTATGAAAAGAAGCTGCAATACCCAGTGAAGATCAAAAACACCAATCCCAAGCTGGCAGCGCTGATTATTAGCCAGTACGGTGGCCCTTATCCCCATAAACTACGAAAACACCCGATCAGCGGGTGCTTTCGAGTAATACCGATAAAACAAATGAGAGGCCATTCGGCCTCTCATTTGCTATTTACCCGCCCCATCTGGAAGCAAATTCCCGTAGGTATTTGCTTTGCAATCCGGAGCCGGTGTCCTCGGTGTCTAGGGAAATCCCGTCCCTTGCGGCCAGGTACTGCAAATAACCGCTGTAGCGCGGTGCGCTGGGTGCGGCCTCCTGTAGTGTGTACCCGTTTTTCTCTGCAAGATAGGACAGATATCTGCTGCTCGAAGATGATTCGCGGGAGTAGTTTCCGCCATCCCCGCCGCGCCACGGTGCGTCCCGGATGGTGCTCTGTGCCCACCCCTCTGCATAATAGATGGCGTCCTTTTGGGCGGATGTCAGATTCAGGCTGTTGATGGCCTGCATCTTCTCTGCCTTCTTGGTCATGCCGCTGCTGGCCACCTTGTACTGGTAGAACTGTACCGCCGTGATTCCGCTGGACATTTCCAGTTCAGCTTGGGTTTCCAGTACCTTGTCGCTGGCCATGTCGGCAAAATAGATTTCCGCCTGGGATGCAAGAGCCATACCGGAGCTTTGCAGCCAGTCAAATTTCTGGGTGGTTACACTTGTGCGGGTGGTCTCGCTGGGTACGTTGAATTGCGCCATTGCTTAACACCACCCTGTCGTATACCGGGCCGACTCGGCCCGCAGGCCCACCGTGCCCGCCTGCCATGCCGCCTGCAGCTTCTGCAAGCCGTCCTCATACTCGTTGCGCAGCACCGTTGCCATGGCCAGTTCATCCTCCTTATAGAGCTCTGCCGCGATGTACAGGGGGATCAGCGCCGCCGCGTCGGGCGGCATGTCGATGGTCTCCTCGTCCGGTGTCTGGGTGGTGATGGTCTGGGGATAGGCCCGATACCATACGGTGTACTCCCCCGTCACATTGCCGGGGATCACCAGCACGTCATCCCCCTCGATGCTCCAGTCCTCTGCCACATCGTAGATGTTGCCGTCGTCCAGCATCACCGTGCCCCGGTCGATGCACCGGAACCGGGGCAGATAGAAGCTCAGGCTGATCTTGTAGCGCTTTTCCACCGCCGGCAGCGTCAGCTTGTCTGTCTCCACCGTTTCGTCGGCGCCGTCGGCGATTTTGATGTGCCAGTCCTTCAAGATGGGCCGCCCCACCGCCGTGATCTGCTGCATGGCCTCGTTGGCCTTGCCGGGCATGGCGTTGATGTACTCCTGATTGATGTCGTCCACCGTGATGACCGCACCCTCGTTGGAGAACATGGTTTGCAAGGCGATCAGCTTTACATCGCCCCAAGTCATAGGCGTTCCTCCCTTCCGTTCTTCAAAAAAGGCCCGGTCATGAAAACCGGGCCTTTTTCCGCGCTATGTACTCAACTTAGGTCAGATCGTTGCCGGTGCTCATGTTGCCCGCGCTGATGAACCGCCAGTCCACGAAGCCCGCGCCGAAGCGGCTGAAGCCCTTCCACACGTTGTTGTCGTTGTTCTCGTCCAGAACGGAGCGCACCTCCAGCTTCACACGATCCTGGAAGATGGCGGCGTCCGCCATCTGGATAAAATGGCTGTCCAGCAGGAAGAAGGGCACGTCCGTCTTGCCCAGATCCTTCAGCGCCTTGGTCATATACGGATCCACGATCACGTTCCACCGGCCAAACTGGTAGTTGTAGGCGTTGTTGGCGCTGGTGGGCTCCTTGTCCGCGCCGATAGCGCTGAACACCTTGCGCTTCAGATCGGCGTCGTTGGGGATCCAGATGGTGTCCGGAGCCACCGCCAGCAGCTCCCCGTTGTCGCCGGTGCGGTTCTGCATCTCGGTCTCCATCTTGTCCAGCACCGTTGCACTGAAAGCGCCCTTGTAGAGATTACACTGCTTGACGCCGTTCACCTTGTTCACATGTTCCTTGTGGAACAGATTCAGGCCATCGGCGCTGCCGCACACAAAGCTCTTTCCGCCGTAGTTGACGGTGGTGCCGTACAGACCGCCGGCGTACAGCGCCCGGCCAAACAGCTCACGGGTTCTGCCATAGCTGGTGATAAGCTGGTTGGCCCGCTGCTTCATGGTGCCGATCATGGCATCCTCCATCAGCTCACGGGTCACAGCAAAGGAGTTCTTGAAGGTCATGTTCTCAATGTCCTTCTTGTAGGACTCCTGGAATCCGGTCTTGGGGTAGTCGCCGCCCTCGCCCACGGGAACGAAGCTGTCCATGGCCGTCTCTGCGCTGTAGCGCTCGGCCCAATGGCGGCTGGTCTCCATGCGGAACAGGTATTTCAGCAGGCTCTCCCGCTCAAAGGCCTCGCCCCGCTTCTCCAGATAGCTTTTCAGGGGCACCTGACAGTTGCCATAGATAGAATCCACCAGCCCGCTGCCGATGGATACGGTACAATAACCACTCATGTCTCATGTTCTCCTTTCTTAGAATCGCACCACCACACGGCTGCCCACGGTCTGGCCGTCGATGGCCAGCACCTCGGCCACGCCGTTGGTGGTGGTCGCGGTGACGGACGCGCCGTCCGTGTGGATGGTCAGCTTGTTACCGACGCTGACCGTGGCGCTCTCTGCCGGGGCCACGCCCAGTGTGGTTTCGAACTCCATGTAGTCCTGCACCGCCACGCAGGGCACCTCACCCATGGCGTTGACGGGGCCCACGCACACATAGGCGGGCTTTGTCGCGCCGGTACATTTCGTCACCGCGCCGCTGGCCACCTTCAGCGCCTCGCCCACAGCGTAGGTCTCGTCGGCGGTGGCGGTCTTATACTCGATAGGGGGCGTCATGCCCACCTTCATCCTGCTCAATGCAAACATGCTGCTGTTCAGCTCCTTTCCAAAGTCATTACTTTTGTCATTACTTTCGATACACCCCGTAGGCCTTGGCGATCTCCGCGTCGGTGGCCTCCGGCATAAATGCCCGATACGCCTCCTTCTCCGCCTCTGTGGGCTGATAGGGGCTCTCCCCTGCCGCAGCGGGCATTCCCGCCAGATGGCCCTTTCCACTGGCTCGGTTGATCCCGGCCTGACGGGCCGCGCCCAGCCGCCGGGTGTCGATATCCTTCCGGTTGGCCAGATAATAGGCCTCCTCGATGCTCAATCCCTTCTGGACGTAGGCGTTGAACTGCGGCCCCGTGGGCATGGCGGCAATATCCTCCACACTGCCCACGCTGGCACCGTACAGCTGCCGGATAGTCTCCACACCCTGCCGGATAGTCTCCTGCGCCCGGTCGTTTACGGCCTTGGCCTGTTCCCGGATGGAGGCAAGCTCCTGCCGCTGCACCTGCTGCCGCAGGGGTCGTACCGCTTCGTCCACCATGCTGCGCACGGTTTCCGGGTCAATGCCGGCGCTTTGCAGCTGCGCCGTGCGCCGGGCCTGCCGGTCAGCCTCCTGATAGGCCCGGTAGTCTGCTTCACTGCGGATCGGCTGTCCGGTGTAAGGGTTGTTCTGGCCGTGGAACATGTCCGCGTAGATACGATCCACACGGGCCTGCGCGGCGGCCTCCGCCGCCTGCTGCTGGGCTTCCCTTTCCCGCTGTCTCCGGCCGTAGGCCTGACGGCGGCGTGTCTCCACGTCCTGCTCCTGCACGGTATCTTCCGCCGGGGCGGGATCAGTCTCCGCGCCGCCTGCACCGTTTCCATCGGGTGCGGGAGCACTCTCCGGCTCCTGCACGTCCTGCTCTGCGCCGGTGTTTCCGGTGTCGGTGTCTGCGTCCGCTGCGGGCATATCGTCCTCCACGCCAAAGGCGCGGGCGTATTCTTCCTGTGTCAAACTCATGTGTTCCTCCATGTTTCCGCTCTCGGTGCGAAAGCGCCCCATTTCCGCCGGGGCCAAGCGAAATGTACCGGTCATGCCGGTAAATGTTCCGGTTTTCCGGTTAACGTTCCGGTTTTCCCGGTTAGCGTCCGTTTTTCCGGAAAATGTGCGCGTAAGCGGCCCTTAATGTGCCGCGTCAGGCGGCCTTACTTGTTCTTCTTGGTGGTGCCGCCGCTGGTGCCGGTGCGCAGGTCGTTGCCGCTGTAGCGCACGTTGCCCTTTGGGGCGGGCGCCGCCTTGGCGCAGGGTGCTTCCACCCGCTGGCTGCCCACGTTGGCGATCTTGCCGGCATAGCCGCATGTGTTTTTCTTCATGTGTCCTTCCTCCTTTCGTGGGTATTAGGGTTTTTCCCGCTGTCCCCAAGCGAATGAATGTCATGTGTAGAGGCTTCGCGGCTCCGCCGGACACACGGAAATATCCGTGATGCCCGGCATGAAAGAAAAGAGGAGGATATCCGGGGCATGTAGTGCGAACCATGCCCGGCGCAGCCGCGAAGCAGCGTGTTATTTTTCTGCGTTCTCCGGTACCTCTGCCTCCTTAGCCCTTGTCAGCCGCCGGTCATAGCGGCCGCAGCGCTTGTTGCGGCAGACATACTCCACGCTTTCGGTGCCGTCGGGCCCGGTGACCACCTGATAGATCATCATTTCCAGTCCGCATTCCGGGCAGGTCATACCATGCCGCCCCCTTCCATCATGGCGGCGTCCATAGCAGGCGCCGCGTTCCTACCCATGCCGCCCGCCTGTATCGGCGTTTCGGTCATAGCCTGCTGCTGTTGCTGGGCAGCGGCCTGCTGCTGGCGCTCCAGCTCCTCCTCGAAGCTGCGGCGCATGTCCGCCGCCAGCGGATAGCGAAGCTTCTCCATCTGTGTCCAGAACCGCAGCAGCGAGGATATCTCGTTCACCGGCCCCATGGCACCCTGCTGGAAGTTCATCCGCGCCTCCTTCCACAGCGCCTGCCGGTCGGTGGCCAGCGGAGCGGCGCTGTCGCAGCTGAACAGAAAATCGGTGTTATATTGCCACTCCCCTGCTTCATCCTGATACAGAAAATCGTGGCGGTCGAATACCAGATATTCCGTCTCCCCGTTCTCGTTGGACTTGTGGAGCCAGCGGGGCTCCTCGCAGTAGGCCAGGAAGAACTTGAAGATCACCTCGAACAAGTCCTGATACATGGCCCGCTTCATCACTCGTTTACTCTCCAACCGGCCCGCCGCCTGCTGGGCGCTGAACTCCTTGGCCACGGCGCTGGTGGCGGTGGGATCCTTCCGGCCCTGCAGGCTGTCGGTGATGCCGATGGTCTGCCGGGCCTCCTCATAGACCTGTGCCCGAAGCGCCAGATCCATGTTGATATCCACCTGCGTGTTGAACGTATGGATCATCTGCATCTTGTTGGGGCTGTCCACCCGCACGATCCGGTTGTCCTGATCGTTCACGATCGACACCCCGTCCCTGGGCAGTGTGGTGAAGCTGCCGCCGCCCAGTACCTTGGTCTTGATTTTGGTGGACAGCTGGTTCATGGTGTTCTGCTGGTCGGCGATGGCGTCAATGTCGCTTCCGCCCAGAAATCGTCCGAATTTGCTGACGTTTTTCCGCACCACGATGGGATACACATCCGGTTTGTAGTAGGGAATGCGGGTGGGAACCATTACCGGCATGTACCGCACCGCCGCCGGGCCGTTCACGGCCCGCAGTTGCGGCAGTACGCCCGCCCCGTCCGTCAGCGGCTCCAGCGCGGGCTGGCCGAATTCGTCCCGCTGCTCCGTCATGGCGGGTATGGAGGTGCCGTTCTGCGTGACGATATCCTCCGTCAGCTCCTCGTACTCCTCCACCTCCACGGTAAACTTTGTGCCCCGGCAATACCGGCAGACGTGACCGTCTCCCACCGCGCCGCAGGCGGCGCATTTCTGCACCCGCCGCACCTGATAGTCCTCCAGATCCTCCACCACCGTGTCGTTCACCCAGCGGTAGCGGCCGATGCCGCCCTTGCCGTTGCGGAAGTAGCACGTCACCAGCGTCACGATCTCGCCGCTGTTGTCGGGGCTGTCCCCCAGCCGCCGGGCGTCGGGGTCGGATTCGTTCTCGTTCTCCTCCAGCGCCACGCCGAAGGCATCTCTGATCTGCCGCCGGGTGGCGGGCGATTCCAGAAAGATCCAGTCCATATCCGCCACCTGACTGACGTTGGCCTGAGGGATGATCCCTCTGGGATGCATCATCGTTACCCGCAGGTCGCCCATCCAGTCCTTGCCGCTGATGCCGTCCTGCCAGTCCACCAGCAATCCGTGGCCGCCCTGCACGGGGCTGATGCGCTCCCCCTCATCGTTGAGCCGCTCAAAGGGTAGCTTGTCGATCACGTTCCGCAGCAGGTTCTCCACCACGTCCGCCAGATGCTCGTCCTCCTGCCGGATGGCCGTCACCTTGGGGGTGGGGATATCACTCTCCACCTGCGCCTCCACCAGCTCAAAGGCCACGTTCCGCACGTGGCTGGCCCGGCCCGCTTCTGCTTTGGCACCGTCCGGCCGGTAGATGGTGGGATCGCCGTCGTAGATACTCTCCCGCTTCCCCATCCGGTCAAGCTCCGGCTGTATGGCCTCCTTGGCCGTCTCCAGCCTGTCCTGCCATTGCCGCAGCTTCCGCAGTTCCTCTCGTTTCATGTCCATCCTCCTCAAAATTCCCGGCCGCCACCGGAAAGCATCGTCTCGTAGCCGTCGGCGGCGTCCTCGTCCTCGCTGCGCTCTATGCGCTCCAGCATACCGTTCAGCATCCCAAGGGCTTTCAGGCAGCCTTTAGAGTCAAATTGCCAGTCTCCGCTCTCAATGTAGTCCCGCATATTGCTGTCCCATTGCAGCACCGGCGTGGCGGCAGCGCACCGCTCATACACCCGCCACACCTCCACCGCCAGCGAGTGGCGGGTGATGCCCAGACTGTCGAACTCCTCCTTCAGCAGCGCGTCCCGATACTCCCGCACCGCCGGATCCTTCATGAGCCTGCTGGCGGTCTGGGCGGCGCTCTTCTCGCTGTACCCGGCCCGGATGGCGGCTCGTGTACCGCAAAGATCGATAAGCCATTCATGAACAAATTTTTTCTGCTTTGCCGACAACTCTTTCATGCCTGTCCCCTCCGCAACAAACTTCTTCATGCGAATAGCCTAACATGAACGGAGTGCTCGTTATCGCCAACATTGCCACCGCTCCCACGCACAAAAATACACGTATTCACACGTACATCCCCTTGACATACGTGTGAATACGTGCTAAAATTATAGACAAGAAAGGCGGTGATGCTGTGCGATACAGCGAGTTAGAAAAAGAACTGCGGAAAGCCGGATGCAGCGTGTATCGAGAGGGAGCGAGCCACTGCATATGGTACAGCCCGATCACCGGAAAACGCTTCTCCGTCAGTCGACATAAGACTGAGGAGATCGCCACCGGGACGCTCAAGTCGATCAAACGGGCGGCAGGGCTGCAATAATCCGGTTGTCCCCGGATATAATGCAAGGGAAACACTGTCCAAAAGAAGAAAAAAGGAGGTCATACACATGGCAAAATACGTCTATCCGGCCATTTTTACACATGAGCCGGAGGGGAACTATTCCATCAGCTTTCCGGATGTGGAGGGCTGCTATACTTCCGCGGAAACACTGGAAGCGGGCATTGAAATGGCATCTGACGCACTCTGTCTGATGCTCTACGATATGGAGGAAAACGGCGAGACGCCGCCTCAGCCCTCTGATATGCACCAGCTGTCCGTGGAGGATAACCAGCTGGTCACGCTGATCCGCTGCGACACGGTGGCCTATCGGAAGTTCTACGACAACCGCGCCGTCAAAAAGACGCTCACCATTCCCTCTTGGCTGAACACGATGGCAGAGAAACAGGGCGTCAACTTCTCCATGGTGCTGCAAAATGCACTGAAAGCAGAACTGCGTATCTGACAAGCAAAGCATTACCCGAAAATGAGAGGCGTTTCGGCCTCTCATTTTCGTTTTCCCTCCCAGCTCTCATAAAACTCCTTCCGCATCCGGTACAGGCTGCTCTCGCTGGTGAAATGCCGCAGGGCGATGGCCGTAATGCTGTCCTCGCCGCACATCACCTCCCGCAGGGCAGCGTCACAAGGCCCTCCGCATTCGCGTAAGAGCCTGTCGATCTTATTCTGCATCCGCTTCGGCTGCTGGTCGTAGGTCAGGCAGGTGAACCGGATGAAGCCCTGCATGTTGCGGCTCACCCGCACCCCCCGCAGTTTCTTAAAGGCCATCGTCCTCGCCCTCCTCTCTGGCGCAGGCCACGGCCATCTCCTTCCGCCCGCCGATCTTCCGCGCCGGGTCTTGCTCTCTGGGTATGTAGCGGACGAAATCCTGTCCCACCTCCGGATCGTACCGTGTGCCGGGCAGCACTGTGGCCCCGGCAGGCACCCGCAGCTGTGCGCCGGACATGACCACCGTCCGGATGATCTTCGGCTTTTTCAGGTTCCGGCTGCATGTGTATTTCTTTTCGTCGGCCACGCCCCGGCTCTGGTTGATGATGTACTTGGCCAGCGGGTAGTAGTCCTTCTGGTGCCGGATGAACTGCACGTCCACGCCGCCCTGTCCCCAAATGTCGTCCACCTTCTCCTGCCGCAGATACAGCACGCCGTCCTCCATCCGGAAGCCCTGCCCGGTCATCACCAGGTGGGCGTGGGGCCGCACCAACTCCCCCGTCTCGCCGTCGATCTCGCTGGGGGCCAGATACCACTTGCATACCACCCCTGCCTTCTTCATCCGGTAGCAGAGCCTGTCCACGAATTTCTTTGCTTCCTTCTTCACACCCTCGAAGGTGCCGCCGCACCGCGCCATGTGTTCCCCATCCAGCTTCAGCGTCAGCCACACGTCACCGGCGTGGAGATTGCAGTTGAAGGAGCGGGCCAGCTGCAAGATCGCATACTGGCGGTTGCCCTCCATCTTCTTCTCGCTGCTGTTGCCCCGCACACGCCCGCCCCGCTTGGACGGCCGCCGCATGGTCTTACTCTTTCGGCGCTCCACCACGCTGCCGGATACGATTTTGGTAATCACATACATCCCCTCCTTCGATCTCATAGCTTTTCCTCCCATATTCCCCGTGTAGGGGCCGATGCCCACATCGGCCCGCCGTTCTTTCCCGCGTATAATAAAAATCAAAGACGCCCGCGCACAGGAGCCATCCTTCGCATTTCTCGCCCCCGTCACAAGCCCCTTGCGTTTTTCCGAGCCATCCGGGCGGCGACAGTCCGCCCCGCTGTCTCTCGCAAGAGGCTTTGCCGGTAAACTTAGGCGTTTAAGAGCCCCGCAGATACGCGCGTGCGCGTATTATATATAATGTGCTTCGATCTCTCATAGCGCCGCCCCGCCGTGCCTACGTCCGTACCCCACGCATCTGCGCAGGCCTTCGGCCAAGAAGGGCGGCATTATCAGATATCGAACATTATTTCCACACCACCGCCCAGCCCCGGAAGGGGCTGGGCTTTTCTCTTATTCCAGCGGCTCCGCCACCAGCTCTGCGGTAGGCCCTTGATCCTCTCCACCGATGGTGTAGCTGATCCGCAGCGCCATGCTCCGGAACCGCTGTCCCTGCACTGTGACGGCGGCATGTCCCATTTTGCCCGCCAGCGCAGCAGTCAGAATGTCATGGAGCTTGGCCACGGTCACATAGGGCTCGGCGTGCCCGCCGACCATCTCCGCGCTTTCGGACTGTTCCTTGCCGCCCGTGTCGTGCTCCGCCGTCTCCTGCGGGGCAGCCGCTTTCCGGTTGGGCTTGATGCCCTCCTCACGCCGCCACTCGGCAAACTTGTGAGTGCCGACGCCCAGCGCGGAGGCGGCCTCCTCGTCGGTCATGCCCTGCTCCAGCAGTTCCCGCGCCGCTGCGGCGTCCACGTCGATCTTCCGGGGATTGGGCTTTTTCCGCTCCGTCGGCTTCATTGCGCCCAGCTGTATCAAAACCTCCTCGATCTCCTTTTGAGAACAGCCGTTCAGATCGGCCAGCACGCCGATCTGCGCCTTGGGGTTTCTGGCCGTGCGATAGCTGGCCACGATCTCCTTGGCGCCCATAGGTAGCTTGCTTTCCGCCATGGTCATCCCTCCTTTCTGTCAGCCACAGTCACCAGCGCCGAAGCGGTAAGCGGCGCATCCCGCACACCACAAGCAGGCATCTGTGGCCTGAGATCCACCATCGGCGTAAAGGCATTGGTGTGCACCACGACGAGCGCGTCGAACATGTCCTCTGACAGCTTCTGCATAAGATATAGCCGCCATATGGGCAGCACTTTCCGGTAGCTGTGGTTGCTTGCCGCCACAAAATCAGCCATTCTGTTGGCAGCATTACGGCCAGCGCCACATCCCATGAGCCGCTTCACAAATTTCTTTCGTGAGACTTTCTGCACTTGCATGGTCACTCCTCCGTCATTTCCAGCGCCACCTTACTGGCTGCCGCGATGCCCAGCCAGTTGGTGGTCATGGTCATGCTCTCCCTTACCAGCTCGGCGGCCAGAGCGCCGTAAGCGTCTGGGTCATTCTCCCGGATGGCCTTCCACATGTCCTTCTGCACATTTTTGATGTTCTTCAGCAGGTCGTCGCACTCCTCCACCCGCTTCCGCAGGTCGGCCCAGCTCTCCTTGTCGCTGGCAAAGCCCCGGCCCCGCTGCTCGGTGAGGGCGGCCACCTGCTCGGCCACCGCCGCCTGCAAATCGGCATATGCTTTTTCGTTACCCATGTTCATTCCTCCACCTTCACCACATAGGCCCCGTCAAAGCCCGCCGCCTCCGCCTTGGCCCGGAAGGCCTCCGCGTTGGCCAGTACCCGGAACGCGCCGATCTGTACCCGGTACAGGGCGTTCTCTTTCTCCTCCGGCGTGACAGGTTCCGCCGGTGCGCCGCCGTCATCCTCGGCGGGCGGGACGTAGGCCACGCCGAAATACTCACAAATCGCCTGCACTGTCTCCTCGGCGATCTGCCCCATGTTGTCCACCAGCCACTGGGCGTCCTCCGGGTTGTCGTGGAATCCGAATTCCGGCAGCACCGCCGCCATGTGGGTGGCCCGCAGCTCATAGAGATTGGTGCTCTCCACCAGCTTGTCCGGCGCACCCGGCGACAGCGGCGCGATACGATCCTGGATCAGCTTGCCGATGCGGCGGCTTCGGTCGCTGGGGTAGCAGTGTACCCGCGTCCCCGCCGCCTTACCGTTAAAGCCGTTGGTGTGGGGCGCCACGTGCATGTCACTGGGCCAGTTGTTGGACTCCTTCACCCGGTCGTACATGTTGCCGTACTGGGCGTTGATGACCTCGAAGCTGCCGCACCGCAGCAGTCCCCGCTCCATATAGTCGGCGCAGCGTCCCATCTGTTCCTTTTCATTGGTGGTGTGCCCGTTCCACAGTGCCGAAGATGCGTACACATTGCTGGCCCGATCCTCCGGGGAGATGTAGATTTTGTATTTCATTTTTCTGCTCCTTTCTTAATTCACCCTTGACACAGGGAAATTTTTCGATTATAAAGTAAAATAGGAGGTGACGATGCATGAAACTCAACAACAAGTTCTTCACACACGTCTGCTGCGCCCCTAGTCCAAGGGCGTAACGAAACAAGGATCGTTAAATCTCCGCCCGAAGAAAGGGCATCCACTATGATCAGCACTTATGATGTTGTTTCCGTTGGCTTGATGACTGTTCAGACCATCATCGCGCTGCTGTTGCTCATCATCGAAATCAAAAAGAATGAATAAGCCCTAGCCCACTGCTCCCTCAGCGCAATGCTGGGGGAGCAGTTTCTTTGCTTACCGTGCCCAGCGTTTCTCCAGCATCTTCCGCGTCTCTGCATCGGCCCGGTTGTAATCCTCCCACATGTCCGGCGTCCAGTGACTCTTGTCTCCGCCGGGCTCCTCCACGGTGTATTGCTGCTGGCTTCTGGCCATCTGGGCGATGGCGGCGGCGATCACAAGGTCGTCGTGCTGGCCCTCCGCCGCCTGCGGCTTCCGGTTCTTGTCGTACACAAATACGATCATCTCCCCCAGCGTCCACCGGCTCCGAATCACATGGGGAGATTCCTCCATCACCGTGTGCAGCTCCGCCAGCATCTGGGGCCGGCTGGCGGTTGTTGTGTGCCAGCCGAAGGCCTTTACCATGGCGTTGGTGTAGGTGTCGAACCGCTCCCGCTGGTAAAGCTTGGGATAGTTCCATTCCTCCAGCTTCCGCACCGGATAGGTGCCGAAGTTCACCTCAATGGCGGCCAGCGCCGTGTTGTAATACCGGCCCAGACAATACACCTGCCGGGCGTAAAGGATCTCCGATTGCCGCTGCTGCAATTCTGCCACCTGTTCGCCGGTGCGGTTGTCCAGCACGTGGGCGGTGAAGCAGTCGCTGCCGTCTCCTGCCGTGTCGCCGCCCAGCACATAGGGCACGCCCTTCTCCGGCTCCTTCCAAATACGCACAGCGCCGTCGGCGGCGGGGGTAAATTGCCAGTTCCGGGGTTTCTCGCCCTGCTCCTCCGGCGCGTCGTAGGTGAACCACCCCGTGACCGCCGGCTCCGGCGCGTGCATCTGCTGTACGGCCAGTGCCTGATTATCAAAGAACGGCGTACCGCTCAGCAGGAAGGCCTCCGCCGGCGTGTTGGGGTACTCCTGCCGGAACTCCTCCACGCTGCCGCCGCAGTTGGCACGGATGCACCACCGCCGCCATTGCAGCTGCTCCTCGTCCAGTCCGAAGTCCCGCTGGAGCTGCCGCTCCTCCTCTGTCCACTCCGTGCCGGGCGGCACCGCCATGCGGTAGCCTTTTTCCAGATACCACGGCAGGAATACCGGAATCCACTCGTTGGTGCCGTTCTCCGCCCCGTCCCACAGCTCCTTGAAGTGGTCATAGCCGTTGGCGGTGGATTCGATCACCACCATTGTGCTGGGGTCGTTGGGCACCGTCTGCATAATGCCCAGCAGCAGATCCTTCTTGTCCTTCGGCCAGAAGGCATATTCGGAGATATGTACGTTGGTCAGCGTGTCCGACCGGCCCACGCTGCCGCTGCCCGCCGTCTGGCACCGGATAGAGCTGCGCAAGCCCGGCCTTTTGGCCTTTTCCTTTGGCTCTCTGGTGGGGTTCTCAAAGACCAGCTCCTTGGCATTGCTGTTCTTCCGCATGGGCTGCATCCGCCGGGGCAGGCAGTCATAAAAGAGCTTGTTCATCTTGAACAAGTTGCCGGTGGCACCGCTGTCATGGGCCACGATCAGGGTCTTTACATTGGGCCGCGTCACAGTGTCCTGAAACATCAGTGCCTCCGTCACCGTGGAAATGCCCTCCTGCCGCCCTTTCAGTATGATAATGCGGATGGGCTTGCCCAGAGCCGCCTGCTGCCGGATCACGGCATACAGGTTGCTCTGGGCTTCGTTGAACCGCAGCGGCACAAGCTCCTGCTTCTTGTTGCGGATCACCAGCAGGCTTTCGCAGTATTCTTTCGGATTCCGCAGATTCATGCCGACGATCCCTCCCTTTGTGATTTATACGGCGGGGCTGGCGGCTCTGCCCCGCCCTTGCCTCTCCTTTTAAGGAGAGGTGGCGCGAAGCGCCGGAGAGGTTGTCGTAGGGTGGCCTGCTCTCATGCCGCCGCGTACTTTACCCAAGCCCTAATGTTTTCAGCGCCTTTTCCAGCTCTGCCGCGTTACGGATGCGGTGTCCCTCCATGTCAACATCAGATGCCGAAAGATGGTGCATGGGAAATTTTGATGGATGCTACGGCGGCATAGCCGCCGAGATCGGAACTAAAAACATGCCACCGGCATGTTTTCTTAACGTTCCGACGCCCCGTGTCAGCGGTGCGGCCAACGTGGCAAAGTCACATAGATAGTCCCCGCCGCTATGTTGCCATACGCATTTATGGCAGCGGGGCTCATGTGTTTTTTTCATGGTTTGCTCCTTCGGATTTCCTCGTGCAGGCTTCTGCGTAACCTGCCCTGTTGCGGTGCCCAAAATTTCCACGCTGCCTTACGGCGGGCGCTTGAAATTTTGACCGCTGCCACTCGCTCGCTGTGCTTCATCTGCCACTGGCAGCGCACAGCTCACTCCCCCGCACACTGGGCAAATCATGTCTTTTTCTCCGGTGCAGCAACTTGAACCCCGGCATATAGTATGCCATTGAGCATCTGATAGCGGATCAGGCCCTTGGCCTCCAGCTCCTCCATCAGCGCCGCCCGCGCTTTCCGGCGCACCTCCGGCCCGATGGCGTCCGGCTTGTCCACCGTCAGCGGATCACAGACCAGCTTGCCCTGTACCTCCACCAGTTCAGTGGTCGAGAGCATCTCAACACCAAATCGAACCGCATTCAGCTTTCGGTTCTGAGCCGGACTATTTTCGGGTCGTATCTGTTTTTTGATCTCACGCTCAACATCGCCGCGCAGAACATATGCGATTTTAACTTTATTCATCAGGTGTTTCCTCCAACGATTTGATATACCCGGCCGCGATGTTCTCAAGGAAGATGTTTATCGGTTGGGAGAACACGATTCCCGATGACACATAACTCACAGAAAAATGAACGTCCTTCATTTCCTGTGGGCGCTCCGGGACGCTCACGTCCAGCATGGCCCCGCCCACTTCACACGGCAGAATAGCCACGCGTCCGGCCGCGTCAGCCTCGGCAATCTCCCGCAGCCGGTCAACCGACTTTTGCGCCGTTCCGTTGGTACACCCACACACCCGGCAGGTGCTGATATCTGTTTCCGGTGCCCAATCGCACATTCCGCCGCATATCGGACACGCTGCCATCTGGCCTTTCGGGCCAACCGGATCGGGATGCCCGCCGGAGCCATGCAGCGCCGCCAGATGGAACCGCAAGCCCTCATTCTTAACGGCATCGGTGTTCATCAGCTCCACAATGCGGCTGAACGGCACGTTTTTGCTGATAGCTTCATCCTCAAACTTCTTGTATTCGGCGCACTCTTCCGGCGTCAACCCCGTATCCTCATAAGCGGCCACACAATCCAGCAGCTCACGGACGCCTTGCGGATCAACCTCGCAGGCGATCTGGCCGGTTTCATACTTGTTCGATGCGCCGACGTAGGTGACGACGCCGTTACACCTCTTTGTCAGTCGTTTCATTGCTTCGCCTCCTCTACTCTTCTCGCCAGCCGCTCCAGCTTGTACCGGCGGTACTTGTCCACGACCTCCTTGCAGTCAAACAGAATCACCAACTGCCGCAGCATGATCTGCACGTCGGCGATTTCTTCTGCAATGGCTTCCAAGTTGTCACGGCCACGAAGACGCTTGCAAAGCTCCTTTGTCAGTTCGCTCATTTCCTCGACGGCCATCCCCATCTGTGCCCTTTCCCCAAACGTCTCCAGCGCTGCACGGCAGATTTCGTCACCGTCCGGGGCGTCGGGGACGCCGCCCCCTACATCTGCACTATCGATGGTTTCTTCGTAGGGGCCGATGCCCACATCGGCCCCTGGCTCCCTTGTGTAAAGGGAGCTGTCGGCAACGCCGACTGAGGGATTGTCGTAGGGCATCACATTCCTGTTGCGGTGCCCAAAATTTCCACGCTGCCTTACGGCGGACGCTTGAAATTTTGACCGCGGCCACTCGCTCACCTCGCTGTATCCGCCACTGGCGGCGCTCGGATCGCTCCCCTCATTGGCCTGCCGCAGCGCTTCGATCTCCCGCTGCTGGTTCTCGATCAGGTCAGCGGCGGCGGAAAGGTCGTCGCCCAGTGTAATAGGCGTCTCCCACTCGTTGCCTGCCGCCCACTCCGCATGCTCCCGCAGCGCCGCTACGATCTTCTCACGTGTCATACAGCCGCTTCCTCCTCCCCTGCCAGCCGTGCCCGGTGCGCTGTCACCAGCGCCCTGGCGCGCCACAGCGATACCTCGGAAAAGTCCAGCTCACAGCCGATTTTCGGCTCCACACATCCCTCGGCGCTGCCATAGGAAAATTCATGCTGTATGAAGTCGCTTCCGTCCGGAAACGAAAGCAGCCAGCCGTCGAATAGGGGCTCGATCTCCGCGTCGATGCCAAGCTTCCGGCAAAACACATACAGCGCCCATATCTCAAAGTACCGGTTTTCCTTCATGGATTCCCAGTACCGCAGCTTCGCGGCTCTGGCGTTTCTGGCGTAGCCGCCCCCCAGCATGGCCGTGCTGATGACCACCAAAATGACCAGTAAATACAATTTCCACGTCATATAGCGATCCCTCCAATCTGCTGGCTCAGGGCCTGCATGGCCCGGCCCAGCTTCTCACGCTCACCCTCAGGCTGCTGACGAAGCAGCTCCGCCAGAGCGTTCACGTTTGCCACCGTCTGGTCGAACAATGTTTTGAACTTAATAAGCCCCTCGTTGCCCGACGCCGCCAGCTTCTTCCGGGCGGCCTCTGCCTCGGCCTTGTAGCTCTGGGCGGCGTCCAGCGCTGCGTCCTTTTCCTTGGCGGCAGCGGCGGCCTGCTCCTCAGCTTGGCGCAGGCGTTCCTGAGCCTCCGCCAGCGTCTTTTTTGCCTTTTCCACCTGTGCGGCCGCCGCCTTCTCCGCCTCAAGGCGGGCGGCGGCGATCTGTTCCGCGCTGGCGTCCACTGTCTGCACCGCCACCTCCACAGGGCGGCTGCGCAGCTCCTCCAGCTCTTTCCGCACCCGCGCCAGTTCCTCCTGCGCGGCCAGCGCGGTGTCCTTGGCCTCCTGAATGTCAGCGGCGGCTTTTTCGGCCTCCTCCCGTGCGGCGTTCCGCTCGGCAATGGCCTTTTCCAGCTCCTTCACCGTCATGCTGGAAACGGTCTTTTCCTCACCGTTCACGGTGTGCTTTTCGGCGGCGAAATCCTCCCGCTCAGATTCCGGCAAAGCCAGTAATACCAATGCTTTGGAGATACTTAAATCCGCAGATAATGCGGATTTTCCATACTCCTTCCACAGCCGCATATACTGCTGTGCGCTGCGCTCGGAGAAGGCCACTTTTTCCTCCAGCCAGGGCAGCCATTCCCCGTGAGAAAGCTGCCCTTTCGCCTCCACCAATCGCTTGCCGATCTCCAGAATGGCAGACCCAGCCTGCCGCTTGTAGAAGTTGATCTCCTCGGTGATGACCTCAATGTCCCGCTCCTCAAAGGCAGCGTCCATCTCGGCCAACTCCTTCGTGGTCAGATTTAATTCTTCGCTCATGCCACATCCTCCTTATATTTCTTTTTCGGCAGCTTAGGCCTGCCGTCCTTATAGCGCTTGCTTCCGGCGTTTAGCCATTCCAGCCATTCGTCCAGAAATGCCCCATACAGCTTTCGGGCCGGTATTGCTTTTGGATTTTCCGGGCAGGCCACGCAATCATTGCGATACCCGTAAACTTGCCGGATCGTATTCCCATCCATTTCAATCGTGACCAACGGCACATGGGGCTTGTCCCTTCGCCGGAGAAACAGAATTGTTGTCTTGCCTGACAGGTGGCGGTCAGCATAGCCGCCCACGCAGTGCTCCAGCCGCTTGCCCTCCTCCACGATCTCCCCGGCGTTGACCGGGGCGCGGATCAGGAGTGTGTCGCTCCAATAGAGGTATCTGGCGGTCAGCTTTTGCAGCCGCGCCTTGTATTTTGCGTTCGCTTCTGTGCTGCGTCGGTTGGCGCAGATCGCGCTCCATGCCGCTGTTACCGTGTCGTGCTTCGCCCAGAAGTCTTTCGGCAGCAGGTGGATGGTATTGCTCAGATCCAGCCCGCACCCATCCGCCGCCGTGATGTAATCGGCATAAGCGGAAAGCGCGGCGTTATTACCCCAGCGAGTTTTTCCGTGGTGCCGTATCTTCTCCAAATAGGACATCAGCTTGGGGATCCGCAGTCCGTAACGTTTCATTCTCGGCAGAAGAACACGTAGCGCACGATCATCTGCGCAGTCGGCCAGCGCCGCGCACTCCTCCGGTGTCGCTGCCGGCGTCATATCATGCAGCGCCCGGTAGATGCGCAGCGCCATCAATGGCTGATCGCTTTCTTTCGTGATCGCGTCCAGCTCCTTCACGCCGCACCCAAGGAACTCCGCCGGTGTATTGGCGTTCCACTTCACAGCGGCGGCGTTCTTTACGCCCCGCCCTGCCAAGTCCCGGACTGCATCTTGCAGCCCCAGCTTCACCAGCCATTCGACCTGCTTCGGATAAAAACAAGCCGCCGTCAGCAGTTCTATAAAGTCGTCGCTGGCAATCCTCACCTGTTCCAGACGGCACCAGCGCAGGGCACTTTTCTGGAGCTCCGGCAGTCCGATCATGTCATAGCTCTTGCCTAACTCGCTGCAAAATCCATAGGGTGAGTGGATATGCCACATACCGCCCTTACGACCGGCGCTTTTCCCCGGTGTATCCTGATAGCTGTAATTAAAGAGACCGTTGCTCCACCATACCCGTGTGGCCGCTTCTACCTTTCCCGGCGTGAAGCGGTAAACGCCCAGCAGCTTCACCTTCGGCAGCATGGTCAAAACCGGTGCGTGAGTCAGTGGTTCGTTGGTTCCATAATCCTTGGAGCAATCCCACGCTGTGGCCCACAGCGCCCCGCGCCATTGCCGCAGCACCACCGCCCGTCGGTATTCCCAAAGGTTTTTTCTCCGACCGCTGTAGCGCAGTTCCTTCACCGTGACTTCTTTGCCGCAGTAGGGGCACTTTGCCCGCATCTTCGGCGGCGGTGTGTTGTCCCAACTGTTTCTCGGCTCCGGTGTGTGCGGTGCTCTCAGAATACGCAGCTCGTCCGCGTTGTCAGTATCCGTCCTGATAAAAACATGCTTCCGGCAGCAGGTCGTCCATACCTCGCCGGTGCTGTTCCGTTTGAAAAGAAACGCCCGGAACAGGGCGTTGATGGCAAATTTTTCCGGATCGCTCAGCTCAGGGGCCAAACGAACCAGTTCCTCCGCTCTTTTCCTGCTGTCCATGGCCATCACCAGAAGTCGGTCAGATCCAGCGTCACGGCCTTAGCAGGCGCAGCCGCCGGAGCTGCCTTTGCGTCGCTCTCGCACAAAGCGATTCGCATTGTCATGGTCACATCGCAGCCGGGAAAATAGAACGCCGCCGCTTTCTGATAGGCTTTCAGGTCGCTGATGCAGCTCCCCACACCCTCGCATACCTTTTTCAGACAATCTGAAAAGCTGCCGCCCTGTACCACCGCTTGGGCAAATTCCGCATCCTGACGGCAGAACTCCTCCAATGCAGCGCGCACCTCCCTCTTAATGACACTCTCCTTCTGGCCAGTCACCTTTTTTTCTTCCTCTGTCAGCTTTTTCAGCGCCATGGCCAGAAAGTCATTGCTGCTCATAGATATCCTCCTTCACTGAGATTTTTCCCGTAAATAATGCTTTTTCCAGTACCGCCGCGCAGCGGCCTGTGCCTCTTTTTCTTCAATGGCCCGCAGCTTCTGGCATGGCTCGCACTCCACGCCTTCGCCGTTAAAGTGCCGCTTGCACCGGATGCACACGTTCCGCAGCACCTCGCTTTTTCGCACCAGCTCACACTGGCAGAAGATCTTCGCCCACGGCACGCCCCAGAACCGGGCCGCCTCCACCGTGGCCTGCTCCCAGTCCGGTGCGACCACCGGCACCTGCACATGGCCCGGCGCCGTGATGAACCATAAATAATCCCGCTTCCTTGCCGTCGCCACGGCTATCACCTCCTCCCGTGGTTGTGCTGGTGCCGGTAATACTTGTTCCGCTGCTGCTTTGCCCCGGCGTCCAGTATGTATGTCTTTTCCGACTGTTCCGCCCGCAGGTCATAGAGCTTGTCCCGTTCTGCCCGCCATTCGGCGTACCCATGGGAACACCGTGTTGTGCATCCGGCGCCCCTGTCCGGGCAGTCCTTCACACAGGGGCTGCCATGGTAGCCCTGGCCGCTCATTTCCGGTTCTCCAGCTTGTCCACCAGGCGGAGGACGCCGCAGGCCAGCCGCCACGCCCCCACAAACAGGCAAATGTACGTCAGCGCCGTCATACGTCCACCGCCCCCATCAGCATTTCGTCCCAGGTGGCGATCCGGTCGGTGCCCGCCACCTGCACCTGATACTGCCAGAAACCGTTTTTTCGCGTGGCCCGCAGTACCGTGCCCTCCGGGGGATGCCCGCCGTTCTCCTCGCAGGCCCTTGGCGCGAAGTTGACCACCCGCTCCCCTTCTGCGAACTTCGCCCCACGGTTCTTTTTCTTCCGTCCCATGTGATATCCTCCTTTGTGTATTCCTTTTATGGCTCCCTTGTGTAAAGGGAGCTGTCAGCCGCATGGCTGACTGAGGGATTGTTCTTTTGGCTCCTCCACCGGATAGAAGTGCGCCTGCCCGGCGAACCGCACGTTCAGCAGCGTCACGTTGATCATCGTGGCCAGCCGTGTGCGCTGCTCCGGCGTCAGCGTGTCCACATCCGTCTCCACGCCGTTCACCTTCACAAACGCCTTCACCGTGATGGGTGGCCGTTCCTTCTTCGCCATGTAAGCGTCACTCCTTTCCTGATAGTCTGAGCCTATGCCGAATTAGGATTGTCCTATGGCTTCTTGAAACTTTTTTGCAAATGTGATACGATAATTTTGAAAGGTGGTGTTTCCATGCCGTACAAATGTCCATATTGCAATTCACTCTGTGTTGCCAACAGCGATGTAGTAAGGCGCAGAAATTTCTGCTTTGCTTCCGATGCGGCACTACCGGCTACTACTGTCAAGCCGGAAGAAACCGTTGTTCTTACTCTGGCCAAATGCCCTGTGTGTCATATGTTTTCAGTCTCCTTGGAGCCTTACTTCGACAATGACGACTCGTATAACTTCTCGTTTTCGTATCCGCCCGCAAATGCGCTTTCTCTCCCCGACTACATCCCTGCCGCGATTCGCGCTGACTATCGGGAGGCGGTATCCATAGTCAATCTTAGCCCCAAGGCCTCCGCGACCCTTGCCCGTCGCTGCTTGCAGGGCATGATCCACGATTTTTGGGGAATCAAGGAGAAGAATCTGAATGCGGAGATTTCTTCCCTGCAAAACAAGATTCCCGCCGCCCAGTGGAAAGCAATCGACGGCCTCCGGAAAATTGGCAACATCGGCGCGCATATGGAAAAAGATGTTGAGTTGATTATTGACATCGATCAGGACGAGGCCAGAAAGCTTATCAAGCTCATCGAGTTACTTCTTCAGCAGTGGTATGTCGCCCGACACGATGAAGAACAGCTCCTTGCCGAGATCACCGCGATTGCCGACGAGAAAGATGCCGAACGACACTCACCGTCCGTCGATCCCAACGGCCAGTAACTTTCCTTCAAGGCTCCAATACCGTTTTTGGATTCTACACGGATCGTCTTTTGTGCCACGTCCTTCAAGTGCTTCTGTCTCGATCACCGCGATTACTCGTGCGCTGTCCGTTCCTCTGGGACGGGCAGTTTTCCTTTCGTCCTCCATGCTCCCCTCACCTCCTCCCTGCCGATTCTTATGTCCTCCTACGAAAACTCGCATAAATGCGAGTTTTCAGTTAAAAAAAACAGCGACAGCCTGATCTCGCGTCATCTTGGTGCAGGCGGCAATCTTCTCTGTCTGCTCGACAGTGAATGTGCCGCCTCCGGCCTTGATTTTACGATACAGTGTCGCTGTACTTATGCCTGCACTGGCAGCCATCTGGTCGATAGTTACCCCGTTCTCCTTGGCGATCTTTTTCAGAAGCTCCATTTTAGCGCTCATGTCATGTCCTCCTTTCTTGCATAAATGCGAGTTTCTATTGTCTTTATACCACAGTCGTTTCCGCTTGTCAATACAAAAATATCATTTATGCAAATTTTCTGTTGCATTTTTGCGAAAACTATGATATTTATATGCCGAGGTGATTTTATGACTATTGGTGAACGCATGCGTAGCCGCCGGAAACAGCTTGGTTTTTCCGCTGAATATATTGCCGAAAAACTCGGCTGCTCTCCTGCTACCATATATCGCTATGAAAACGGATATATTGAAAAGATGCCTATTGACTCCGTCTCCCCTATTGCGTCTATTCTCGGCGTCACTCCCGCTTACCTGATGGGCTGGGAAGATGAATTCGGCGCAGAAAAAACCGCCGCCGGTGAAGGCGACGGTCTTTCCCCATTGGAGAAAAGGCTTATGCAGTTGGTGCATCGTCTCTCGGACGATCAGAAGGAGATGCTGTTGGCACAGATAGAACTGCTGCTAAGTAAGCAAGGGTGACAATCTGGTTTTCCTCCGTCAGCTGCCGGAAGCGATCAAGGATCATTTCATCTTTGCTTTTCATCTTTCTTTCCTTTCGCGGAGCTCCAATGTAAAATTTTGGGCCCATCTGCAAGTATAATCCCCTTCCACATATCTTTCCATAGAAAAATGGTAATCTCAAGGAGGCTTTTATGAACGATGGCAGCGAAATGGTCATGACCGAAACCCCGAAAGAGAAGTTCCACATGTCTTTCTGGGATGTTCTGACACTCTTTCTCCTTCTTTCTGGTGCCGTGGGTGGTGGTATGAGCATCACGCGTGTACTTGAGCACTTTGGTGTTAATTCTGACGTTTGCATTCTAGTCGCCGGCCTTTACTGGATTCTGTACTGTGTACTTGTCATTTCCCGCGTCCGAACCAAGTCTGATGTGCAGCGCACCAGAGATGCCGCTTACAACGAAGGCTTTCTGGCTGGACGCGATCACGAATCCCCAATCTCCTACGCAGCCGGTGAACAGCGTGGCTATGACCGAGGTTATCACAACGGCCTGCTGGATGGCCGTGCCGATGGCTGGGATTCCGGCTATGAAGCCGCACAAAAGGAGCATTAAGGAGGTGTCTCATGTTCGACTACAAAACCGCTGCCGCCTATATCCGCGTCTCCACCGACGATCAGGTGGAGCTCTCCCCCGCCTCACAGCTGGTGGAGATACGCAAGTGGGCCGCCGCCAACGGGTACTTCGTCCCCGACGAATATGTTTTTGTGGACGAGGCCAAGTCCGGCCGGAAGGTCACAGGCCGTGATGACTTCCGCCGCCTGATCGCCACCGCCAAGACGAAGCCCAAGCCCTTTGACGCTATCCTTCTGTGGAAGTTCTCCCGCTTCGCCCGCAACCGTGACGATGCCGTGTACTATAAGTCCATCCTCCGCAAGCAGCTGAAGATCGACGTGATCTCCATCAAGGAGCCCATCGAGGACGGCAAGATGGGCGTCATCATGGAATCCATGATCGAGGCCATGGACGAGTATTACTCCATCAACCTGGCCGAGGACGTCAAGCGCGGCATGGAGGAGAAGCACCGCCGGGGTGAGCTGCAATCCACCCCCGCTTTCGGCTATACCGTCGAAAACAATGTCCTTGTTCCCGTCCCGGACGAGGCCGTCTATGTGCGGGAAATGTTCCGCCGCTTCAATGCCGGGCAGGGCACTTACCACATCGCCCGCTGGCTCAACGATATGTGCGTCAAAACTCACCGCGGCCGCCCCTTTGAAAACCGCACCGTGGAGTATATCCTCCGCAATCCCGTGTATATCGGCAAGCTGCGGTGGAACCCCACCGGGCGCAGCCGCCGGGACTTTGATGATCCTAATATCATCCTCGCTGACGGCCAACACGAGCCACTGGTGACGGCAGAGGAATTTCAGGCAGCTCAGACCCGCTTTGACCAGCAGAAGGCGATCCGCCCCTACCATGGCCGCCCGCTGGGCAACAACAAGGACTGGATCAGCGGCCTTGTGCGCTGCGCCTCCTGCGGCGGCACCATGATTTTTGCCAAGCCCCATTACTGGAAGTGCAATAACTATGTCCGGGGCCGCTGCCGCACCGCTCAGCACGTCTCTGGCGATGTGCTCAAGTCTGCCATCATCGCCCGCCTGCAAGCTGACGCCGACGCCTCCGGCCCGTTTGACTACGATGTTGTGCGCGTCACCCAGAAGGACGGCGACCGTGTGGCCACCCTCAAGGCCCAGCGCCTTTCTCTGGAGCGCCGCCTTGTTCGCCTGCGTGAAGCGTTCCTTGCCGGTGTAGACACCATGGAGGAATACCGTCAGTCCAAGGACGAGACCGCCGCCGCCATCCAGAACATCGACCGGGCCATTGCGGAAGCCAATACCGAAAACCGCCGGATCGGCGACCCCCGTGTCATGCGCAATGCCATCCGCGATGCCCTGACCGTCATCACGGATGACGCCGCCACCCTGGAGCAGCGCTGCAACGCTGCCCACTCCATCATTGACCATATCACTTGGGATAAGTCGCAGAACCTCCTCACCGTCCACTACCGCCTCCTTCTGGACTGATTTTTTTATTTTACTCTCAATAGTAGTCTATTGCCATCCGGTGGTCCGGATGGTGAGTTAGGAGCATCGCTGCGCTATCTCAGCCAGCGTTACTCCATGCCCTATCCGGAGCTGAAGGGCCTGCTGACCGATATCGGTACAGAGGAACTGGGGCATCTGGAGATGATCGGTACCATCGTCCACCAGCTGACCCGCAATCTTAACGAGGACGATATCAAAACCGCCGGATTTGATGCCTACTTCGTGGATCACACCGCCAGTGTCTACCCGACAGCCGCTTCCGGCTTTCCTTGGAACGCCGCGTCTATGGCGGTCAAAGGCGACCTGATCGCCGACCTGACGGAGGATCTGGCCGCTGAACAGAAAGCGCGTGTTACCTACGACAACATTCTGCGGCTCAGCGACGACCCTGACGTGAACGACGTCATTAAGTTCCTGCGTGCCCGCGAGGTCGTTCATTTTCAGCGCTTCGGTGAGGGCCTGCGGCTGGCAAAGGAGCGCATGGATCAGAAGAACGTTTACTATATCAACCCCAGCTTTGACCAGTAAGCGGATGAACAACGGAGAGGGACTTCCCTCTCCGTTGTTCTCTCAAGTTCAACAATTATTGAACCAGACTTGAAGAATATTTGATATCACGCTTCATGATTTGTGCTATAATAATTGCAAGACATACACAGGAGGAACACCATGTTTAAGATATTGATCGCGGAGGATGACCGTGAACTGCGGCAGCTGTTTCAGCATGTGCTGACCAAAAACGGCTATACGGTGGTGGGCGTGTCCAACGGCGAAGAAGCCCTGCGGGCCATGGACGCCAGCTACTACGACATGATCATCTCGGATATCATGATGCCGAAAATGGACGGCTATGAGCTGGTACGGGCATTGCGGGAGGCTGGCATGACGATCCCTGTCATGATGATCACCGCAAAGGACGCGTTTGACGACATGCGGCTGGGCTTCCTGTCCGGCAGCGACGACTATATGGTAAAGCCCGTCAATGTCAATGAAATGGTGCTGCGGGTGGGGGCGCTGCTGCGTCGGGCGCAGATGGCCAATGAGCGTCGGCAGGTCATCGGCGGTACGGTGCTGGAATGCGATTCCCTGTCGGTGCATACCGGAAACGAGACGATGACGCTGCCCCAGAAGGAATTTATGCTGCTCTATAAGATGGTGTCCTTCCCAGGCCGTATTTTTACCCGTCAGCAGCTGATGGATGATATCTGGGGCTACAGCTCCGAGACGGACACCCACACGGTGGACGTCCACATCGGCCGTCTGCGGGAGCGCTTTCGTGACAATCCCGATTTCAAGATCGTTACCATGCGGGGCGTCGGCTATAAGGTGGTAAAGCTATGAAAAAAGAGATCGCGCCCAAGGTAACGCTGCGTGTCAAATTTTTTCTGATCTGCATGGCAGAATTTATCGCCGTGGTGCTGCTGTCCGAATTGGCGGGTTGGCTCCTGAAGCGCTGGCTGGGCGTTACCATGGACATTCCCATCTTCGTCTGGGCGATACTGTTCAGCGTTGTGGTGGGCGGCGCTGTCACCAACTATATCACCCATTCCTTCATCGACCCCATCACCCGCCTGGGAAAGGCCATGAAGGAGGTAGCGGGCGGAAATTTTCATGTGGCCATGCAAAGCGACAGCAAGTTGAAGGAAGTACGGGATATTTATGAAAGCTTCAATCGGATGGTCAAGGAGCTGGGAAACACCGAGACGCTGCAAACAGATTTCATTTCCAGCGTGTCCCACGAATTCAAGACGCCCATCAACGCCATTGAGGGGTACGCCTCTCTCCTGCAGGATCACCACCAGTCTCCGAAGGAGCAGGAGACATACATTGAAAAAATCCTGTTCAACACCAGGCGGCTGTCCACGCTGACGGGCAACATCCTGCTGCTGTCCAAGATCAACAACCAGTCTATCCGGCCACAGCGCACAGTATTCCGTCTTGACGAGCAGATACGGCAGGCCATTGTGGCGCTGGAACAGAAATGGACGGAGAAGAATATCGACTTTGACGTAGAACTGGATAAGGTAATGTACAGCGGCTATGAAAGCCTGCTGCTCCATGTCTGGAGCAACCTCATCGACAACGCCATCAAATTTGATCCGCCGGGCGGCATGATCTGCCTTCGTCTACGGCAAACCGGCGATGAGGCGGTGTTCACCATTGATGACAACGGCCCCGGCGTAGCGCCAGAGGAGCAGAAGCGGATCTTCCATAAGTTCTACCAGAGCGACAGCTCCCGCGAAATGAGCGGCAACGGTCTGGGACTGGCGCTGGTCAAGCAGATCGTGGAATTCAGCGGCGGAACAGTTTCCGTTGAGAATCTGCCGGAAGCGGGTTGCCGCTTTACGGTGCGGCTCCCCATGCAGCCGTGACGGCAACTATAAAAGCAAAAGGCGGGCTGTGCCCGCCTTTCACTTTTATAGGATAATGCAGATCAGACCACCGCCGCCTTCGTTGATGATACGCTCCAGCGCCTGACGCAGTTTGACCTGTGCTTCGGCTGGCATACGCTTCAGCTTTGCCTGCAAGTCCTCCCCCACGATCTCGTGGAAGCTTCGGCCGAAGATATTGGAGTTCCAGATCTTGCTGGTATCCCCCTCGAACTCCTGCAGCAGATAGTTCACCATGTCCTCCGACTGCTTCTCGTTCCCCACAATGGGCGAAACGGTCGTCTCAATGTCCGCCCGGATCATGTGGATAGACGGCGCGCTGGCCCTCATGCGGACGCCGTAGCGTCCTCCCTGCTTTACGATCTCCGGATCCTCCAGATCCAGCTCCTCCACGCTGGGCATGACGATGCCGTAGCCATTCTCCCGCGCCGACTTCAGGGCGGCCGCCACCTTGTCATATTCCTGCCGCGCCTTGCCCAGCTCGGTCAACAGCTCCATCAGGTCGCCGTCGTCCGTGACCGTCAGGCCCGACCGCTGGCTCAATGTGTCATAGAACAGACTGCGGGGCAATTGCAGCTCCGCCTGCGCCACGCCGGTTCCCAGATCAACGCTGCGAATAACCGTGCCCTGAATCGAGTCGCAGCCCCGCATACCCTCCAGCGCACCGTCCAATTCCCGGATACGGGTCAACTGACGGGCCTCCTCCCGCACGGTCTGATAAACGCTGCTTTTGATGGGATGCTCCAGCGGCAGCGCCTCCACCCAGCTGGGAAGATACAAGTCCAGCTCCTGAAGCGGGAACTCAAACAACAGGCTGCGCATCAGCGCGGTGATGGCCGTCTCGTCCAGCGTCAGGCAGTTGACGGGAATGCATTTTACGTTGTATTTGCCGCTGATCTCGGTGGAGATGGCGCAGGCCCGCTCTCCGGTGGGATCGCTGGAGTTCAGCAGCACGACGAAGGGCTTGCCGATCTCCTGAAGCTCCCGGATGACCCGTTCCTCCGCCTCCTGATAATCCTGCCGGGGAATGTCCGTCACGGTGCCGTCGGTGGTGATGACGATGCCCACGGTGGAATGATCGGTGATGACCTTCCGCGTGCCGATCTCCGCAGCTTCCGTCATGGGGATCTCGTAGTCGTACCACGGCGTCATCACCATACGCGGCGCCAGATCCTCAAACTGTCCCACCGCGCCGGGCACCATGTACCCCACGCAGTCGATCATCCGCACGGAAAAGCTGACGCCTTCGTCAAGATGTACCTCTACCGCTTCTTCTGGAACGAATTTTGGCTCCGCCGTCATGATGGTGCGCCCCGATCCGCTCTGGGGCAGCTCGTCGGTGGCTCTGTCCCGGCGGTACACGTTGTCGATATGGGGGATCACCTGCGTTTCCATAAACCGCTTGATAAAGGTAGATTTTCCGGTTCTGACCGGCCCTACAACGCCGATATAAATGCTGTTCTGGGTTCGTGCCGCCATGTCCTGATAGATGCATGTGGATTGATTCATAGTACCGCCCTCCGCTGCTGGTTTTATTTCATGTCTATGTGGCCGTGCCCTGTTCTATGCAAAAAATTTCTTACCATATTGTCGAAACCTGTTGAATACCAGCCGGGCTGTATGGTAAAATATACTATGCAAATTGTTTATAGTATAGAAGGGAGCGCTGACTATGCCGGGAGAAAACGTTGACCGCAGGGTGAAGAAAACGAAACGGCAGCTGCGTCTGGCTCTCATGGAGCTGATGTGCGAGAAGCCGCAGAAGCATATTTCTGTTCGGGAGCTGGCGGAACGTGCGGATATTAACCGCGGCACATTTTACATCCACTATAAGGACGTGTCCGATCTTTTGCAGCAGCTGGAGGACGAGATGGCGGATCGCCTGTCCGAAATGTGCTGCCTTCACGCCAGAAATACCGAGATCGACTCTTATCCTTTCCTGACGGATCTCTACGGCTTTATGCTGGATAACGCCGATATCTGCAAGGTACTGCTGGGAACAAATGGCGACATTGCCTATCGTCAGCGGATCTGCGGTATTCTGCACGACGATTTTCTCTATGACTTTCTTTCGCGGTTCTATCCCGAAAACCGGCAGAAATTGGAGTATTTCTGCGCGTTTATCGTGTCCGGCAACCTGAATCTCGCGCTGACATGGCTCAACGAGGGAGCAAAGGAATCGCCGGAGGAAATGGCGCAGCTGGCGGGTGAGATCATTATGAAAGGCGTCGGCTTTTTGCGGTAAATCGATACATGTAAATCTGCCCGGCGGTAATAACCGCTGGGCAGATCGTTCATATACCGCCGTCTGCGGGGCATACTGAAGCATATAGTTTCTATCAATAAGGGAGGATATTGCTTATGACGAACCACATCACACTTTCCGATTTTCCGGCCAGCTGCTCCTGCATGAAGCTGACATCAAAACAGGGACGGCCCTACTGGTTCCGCACCTGCGACCTGAATACCAGCATCTGGGATGCCGGCGCCCACGCGGTGTCGTTTCCTGCCGGCTATGCTATCACGACGGCCAACGGAACGCTGCGCACCCGCTATGCCCTGTTGGGCATGTCCTATTGCACGGTGGACAGCTGGCTGCTGGACGGCGTCAACAGCGAGGGACTTGTGGGCGGTCTGCTCCTGCTGGAGGAAGGCACCAGCGTCACGGCAGCGGAGGCAGGCTCCGGCGGCGTCATGGGCATGGAGCTTGTTACGGCGCTGCTGGCCACCTGCCGCGACGTAACGGAGGTCTGCCAGGCGGCGAAAGATATCCGGATCACGGACATTCCGGCAGAAACCGGCTTTCTGCCCGCCACCATGCACTATTTCTTTCTGGACGCTGCTGGGAACACCGCGGTGCTGGAAGCCGCCGATCCCGCGCAGCCGGGGCGGCTCACCTGCTATCGGGAAGACAGCATCGGCGTGATGACGAATTCCCCTCCCTATCCCCGGCAGTTGGACAACCTGCGTTGGTTTCTCTCCCAGTCGCCGGAGCTGCACCATGGCGGCGATGATTGTCCCATCTGCCAGCCTGCATGGGAGGGCGTTCGGCTGGCAGCGGATCCCAACGCGCTCCACATGACGCAGAGCGGCGTGCTGCCGGCCTCCTATGCGCCCTATGACCGCTTTGTCCGTCTGGCGGTGCTGAAAGCGCTGAATCACGACGGACAGTGGATCGACGATGCGCAGATGCTGCCGCTGGGCAGCGGCCTGCTGCACAGCGTTTTCGAGCCTCACAGCCGCAGCGTGTACCATTACCGTCGGCTGGACGAACACGGCATGCCTGCCGGACGCAGCGACGGCTACACCCAGTACTGCGTGATGTACGCGCCGGAGCAGCAGGCCATGTATTTGCAGCCCTTCGACTCCACCGCATGGACGAAAATAGCTTTGCGCAGCTGCGACACCGCGCTTTTGCAGCGCCACCCCATCAACCGCAGCGCCATGGCAGGCGTTGTGGAACGGTAAGAAAAAATCCCGGATTTTCCGGGATTTTTTTCTTACCGTATTCTCGGGATCAGCAGCATATACTTTGCCGCGTCCTCGTCATTTTCCAGTTGGTTGGCGGCGCGTATAGCATCCTCGTCCGTGTGATACCGCTTGGCAATATCCCAGAGCGTTTCCTCACACCCCATGCGGCACAGGATCAGACTTGGGCCGGGCGCGGCAGCCATATCCGTCAGCGCCACGGCGGTGATGCCGCTGATGGTTTTCTCCCCCTCGCAGCCGATGGAGAAGTCGACCGGGATACGCACCTGACACGCGCTGCCGGAGAATTGCATCGTTATCTGGCAGCAGGACGCCGTGACCGGCCCGCCGACCTCGCCGGTCTCCGCGCCCACCTCCACGGTACGCTCGGTGCTGACCGGCGCGCCGGATTCATCCAGATAGAGCAGACGCACATGCAGCGTCGCCCGCAGCGCTGTACGCGCTTCCTCAGCGGCCACCTCCACCGGGGAGCAATCCACCGCCGTTACGCTGATGAACGGCTGACTACCGTCAAACTCCAGGCGGAGCTGAGCGTCCTGTGAGACGGTACGGGCCGGTGCGGCCAGCGGGATCGTCACCTCCTGCCGCTCCACCGATGTGTCGCAGCGGGTGCTGTAAATATCAGCTAGGTAATTGACTGTGCGCTGCTGATAGGCCTTGATGCAGACATCCACATGTGCCGTCAGCCCAAAGCCGTTTCCGCCGTCGGTGCGTAAAATGCGTGCGTCGCACTCGCCAATCTGCGGACACAGGATATATTCCGCGTTCTCCGGCAACTCCGCCACATCCAATATCTGTGAGAAGGGCAGCGAGCCGCAGTACTGCCGCAGCCCCTGATCCTCGCTCCGATAGATGGCATGGAACCACATATCACCCTTTATCATCAGCTTGTTACCCAGACGCTGTACCGATGATATAGACGGGCACATCCGATGCAGCAGCAGATCTTCCGGCAGACAGCCGTCATCAAGCAGCACATCATCCGTAAAGGAAAATCCCTTTTCAGATATTGCTGTCAAAAGACTTAGCTCTACATTGCGGCACTGCGTCCGGATCGTCGACTCCTCCTGCGTGCCGGTACAAAGGCGGCGCTTGACCGCACGGTAGCCTACTGCCGTGATCTCCGGCAAAACCTTGATGTACAGCTTACGTGAGGTGACGGCCCGAGCCTCCGTCAGCAGCACACGGCCTTCGGCGCAGACCGTTCCGCACCGTGTCAAGGTGCGGTCGTCCATCACGCAGGAAAACGGCACCGACATGGTGAGACTCCGCAGTCCTGTCGCCTCCTCTGAGGTATAGAGCACCGTGACCTTCACGCTGCCGGAGATGGTGCAGCGCTCCTCGTTCAGCTGCTTTTCCCGAATCGTCAGGCGGCCTGTTGCCTCGACGATCCGGGCGATATCGGGACAGTACTCCGGGATGGCCGTCTCCAATGATTCCTCGTGTGCGGAGGAGATCGCCGCCGTCGCTTCATAGCAGAGAATATCTTCAAATTGCAAGCCCAATTCCATATGTCCAGCCCTCTCAATCGGTATTGTTAGTCCACTGTATGAGGGCCACGCTCCGTTTATTCCTTCATTCCGAAAATGCCCCGCAGAATACCCCGCAGGAATTTTGGCGCTTTCCAGACAACGATCTTCATATAACTACCTCCTTTTCAAACATGCGATACCACAGCCGATTAGCAGGAAGGCCACCAGAAACATCAAACAGCCTACCGGAAACACGGCGGTAATGAAAATGCCCAGCCCCAGCGCCAGCGCACAAATGCCAAGACACCGCTCACCGTTTCCTCTCATGTGGTTCCCTCCTCCCTGCTAAGGTTCTATCTCATCTTATGAAAAGACCAGCCCTGCGGTGACGCAGGAAGAAGTGGCGGCAAAATATTGCAATCGGCTGTGGGGTGTGATACAATAAGGCCATCAATAGACAGACAGGTGTCTGCCGACAAGGACAACATTACGATCGACAGGAGGAAAAGCCCATGTGTAAGGTCGGAAAGATCATTCTCAAAGTGTTTGCCATTCTGGCGGCTATCGCCGGTGTAGTGGCCGCAGTGTATTATTGGAATCTTGACCAGAAGCTGCTGGACTGGTTCTATAAAAAGACAGAGTGGTTCAAGTCGCTGCGTGCCAGGGGCGAAGATATGGCGGATTACGCGGACGTGGACGTGGCGTCCGGAGATCTGTAAAACAATAATAAAAAAACATCCGTGAGTTTTTGCTCACGGATGTTTTTTATTGGTTGTATCGCAATTACTTGCCCATGTTCATCTGAGCAGCGACCTCAGCAGCGAAGTCCTCCTGCTTCTTCTCGATGCCTTCGCCAGTCTGATAGCGAACGGCGTCCACAAACTTGACGCTGCCGCCCAGCTTCTTGGCGGCGTCGGCCACGTACTTCTCCACAGTGCCCTGGAAGATATCGCCGCGGACGAACTCCATCTGCATCAGGCAGTTCTCCTCATAGAACTTGTTCATCTTGCCCATGACGATCTTTTCCTTCACCTGAGCAGGCTTGTTGGCCATCTTGGGATCGGTGTCCATCAGAGCCAGAGCGATCTTCTTCTCCTCGGCCAGCACATCCTCGGTGACCTGGGACTTATCCCAGAAACGGGGATTCAGCGCAGCGATCTGCATGGCAATGTTCTTGCCGATCTCGATAGCGTCGATGCCGCCCTCGACAGCCAGATTCACCAGCACGCCGATCTTGCCGCCGGCATGGACATAACCCACGCTGGTGTTCTCGGCGAAGCGGACAAAACGGCGCACCTGCAGGTTCTCGCCGATGGACATGACCTTCTCAGGCATGGTCTCGGAAACGGTCAGCTCGGAGCCGGGATACTTGCTGTTCATCAGGGCGTCCACGTCAGCGGGATCGTTCTCGGCAACAGCCTTGGCGATATCCTTGACGAAAGCCACGAACAGGTCGGACTTGGCGCAGAAGTCGGTCTCACAGTTCACTTCCACCAGAGCGCCCACGCCGTTCTCGGTCAGCGCATAGGACATACCCTCGGCAGCAATGCGGCCAGCCTTCTTGGCAGCCTTGGCCAGGCCCTTCTCGCGCAGCCACTCAACAGCCTTGTCCATATCGCCGTCGCACTCGACCAGCGCCTTTTTGCAGTCCATCATACCCACGCTGGTCATCTCGCGCAGGGTCTTTACATCAGCAGCAGTAAAAGCCATGATTATATCCTCCGTTATATTATAGTGTAATGAAAACGGGGCAGGGACACTTCCCTGCCCCGTCAGTTTACGCGGTGTTTATCGAAATTGATTTACTCGGCCTTGGCTTCCTCGGTGGCAGCTTCTTCCATCTGCTCGCCCTGACGGCCCTCGATCATGGCGTTGGCCATGATGGAAGCGATCAGGCGGATGGCGCGGATAGCGTCATCGTTGCCGGGGATGGGATAATCGATCTCGTCGGGGTCGCAGTTGGTATCGGCGATAGCCACAACGGGAATGCCCAGACGATGTGCCTCGGCGATGGCGTTGCGCTCCTTGCGGGTGTCAACGATGAACAGGGCGCCGGGTAGCTTCTTCATTTCCTTCACGCCGCCCAGATACTTCTCCAGCTTCTCGATCTCGCCCAGGTGCTTGATGACTTCCTTCTTGGGCAGCATATCGAAGGTGCCGTCGGCCTGCATGGTCTTCAGCTGGTTCAGACGGTCGATACGGGTGCGCATGGTCTTGAAGTTGGTCATCATGCCGCCCAGCCAACGGGCGTTGACGTAGTACTGACCGCAGCGGGCAGCCTCGTCCTTGATGGCTTCCTGAGCCTGCTTCTTGGTGCCCACGAACAGCAGGGACTGGCCGTTCTCGCTGAGCTGACGGACGAAGTTATAAGCCTCCTCCAGCTTCTTCACGGTCTTCTGCAGGTCGATGATATAGATGCCGTTGCGCTCCGTGTAGATATAGGGAGCCATCTTGGGGTTCCAGCGACGGGTCTGATGACCGAAGTGGACGCCTGCTTCCAGCAGGGACTTCATGGATACGACGTTTGCCATTTTGTGTTTCTCCTTTAATGTTTAGTTTTGTACCTCCAGCTCCGTCATCTCACCGGCTAACCCTCCGTAAAGAGCACCGGCCGGCGATCAAAAACTGTGCGGATTCCGACCGATATATGATACCACACTCGTATCACGATTGCAAGGTATTTTTTCTCATTTTTTCTACTATTTTTCCCTGCGGCGAGGCATATTTCAGAATTTTCGCCGCTTTTTCTGGTTGGGCGGGCCGTCCCGCCGCTGGAAGGGCTTGTCGATCAGCACGATATCGTCCCCGAACTTCTGCACACAGTCCCACGGGATGTAGTAATCCTCTCCCCTGCCGAACAATCCGAAAAACCGGCAGGGACCAAATACGATGATGGCCTTCACCGTTCCCTCCGGAAGGCATATCTCCAGATCCCCCACGTAGCCAAGGCGACAGCCGTCGCAAAGATTGATGACCTCCTTACGCCGCAGCTGGCAAAATCTCACAAGCATATTTCCCACCTCAAGGGCACTATATGCGCTGGCCGGGCTGTCCTATTCCGTCGATTCCACACTCTTTTCGCGTCGGAGAATAACAGCCATCTCCCCCGGAAATACTGGAAGCAAACGAACAGACGGAGGCGCGCTCATGCGGGGAAAGGTGGAGATCTGCGGCATCAACACGGCAGATCTGAAGGTGCTGAAAAATGACGAAATGATGGCGCTGCTACGGCGCTGCCGCGAGGGAGACAAAAGTGCACGGGAGCAGTTGATCTGCGGAAATCTGCGGCTGGTGCTGTCGGTGATCCAGCGATTTCTGGGGCGGGGAGAAAATGTGGACGATCTGTTTCAGGTGGGCTGCATCGGACTTATCAAGGCAATCGATAACTTCGATATCCGCCAGCCGGTGCGTTTTTCCACCTACGGCGTCCCGATGGTATATGGATAACGAAAAAATTCACTCAAAAAAATTAAGATTTCGCGTTTTTTGTTATCACTTTAAGATGGTTGAATTATTCTCATTTCTGTTGCCATTCATGTAATATGCGTATATTTTGTGCTTGATTCTATCAGAATGCTTCGTTTTATGAAAATATAAAAATCTAACATTTTTGATGCGGTTAGCCGCCGCTTGTTAAGAATCTGCAACATCAATAAGCAACAGAATTAGCGTTTTTAGAAGATTTTTGAAGCCTTATGCGCCTTCTTCTTGACTTGTTTTACTCTCATTTTCAGCGTAAAAAGAGTAAAAAACCTCAACTTTTCCATCGTGATAGACAATAATCTTGTCAACACAGTCACGAATAAGCGTTTGCCGTTCCATTGGCGTCAAGCTCGGCCAGATGTCCCCGATTCGCTGAACCTTTTCGCAAGTTTGCTGGATACGTCCTTCCGTCAAATGGTACTGTTCCTCGTCCGCAATCTGTCTCTCAAGCGTACTGATTTGCTCACGCATCTCACGAATACGATTTATAAGGACCGAGTCAGGGGCATTAGCGTAAAGGTCATACAGGTGTCCGAGAGAAGTCATTGCGTCTTTGCGCCTCCTTTCAAGAAGCTCAAGTGCGCTTATAGGCTTCTTTCTCTTTTCAAGCTCTTCGGCAGAAAAACTGCTGCCAATTCCAAACAATTTGGAAACCACAAGTTTTTCTAATTCGCTTGCACGGATACCCATATTAAGACAGTTCGGGTCTCTTATCATGTTTTCTTTGCCTGTACGGGAATAGCAGATTATCTTGTCATACTTTCCCCACTTCATGTAGCGCATTCTGGCTCCACAATCACCACAGTAAACAAGCCCCGTTAAGAGGTGATGCTTATTATCGCCGCTTATAGAAATATTATTCTTTCCCCTGCGCTCCATTTCCACTGCGACGCGCAGGAATGTTTCTTCGTCAATAAGCGGTGGATGAAAGCCGGGATATTCTTTTCCCTTGTAACTGATGAAACCGCAGTAGGTGTGCCGTTTCAATATATTTCGTACATGGAACTCGTTACAAAGGCCAAACATATCCGCAATTTTTTGACAGCTATACCCTTTAAGATAAAGGTCAAAAATCTGGGGGATTTTGGGAGAATCTGCATTTGGAACAAGAGATTTGCTGGGCTTGTCGTAGTCGTAGCCGAACGGAACGTTACCGCCGCCTCTCCAATAGCCGGCACTCACGCGCCCCAGCATACCAATGCGGGTACGCATAAAGATATTTTCACGCTCCAACTGTGCGAAGACGCTCAAAATACCTATCATCGCTCGGCCATAGGGTGTCGTGGTGTCGAGAGCTTCCGAAATGCTGACGAAGTCTACATCGTTCGGCAGAAACACGTCTTCAATCAGATAGAGGGTATCTTTCTGACTGCGGGAAAGACGGTCCAGCTTGAATACGATAACAGCTCTCAGCTTTTCTTCTTTCGCGTCAGCTATCATTTCCTGCATTGCCGGCCTATTGAGATTACTGCCGCTGAAACCGGGGTCCGTGTAGAACTTCACGTTCTCCCACCCCTTTACAGTGCAGAATGCCTGCAGCTTGGCAATCTGGTCAGGAATTGAATAGCCCTGCTCGGCCTGCGCGTCCGTAGAAACACGTACGTAACAAGCGACGCACTTCTCAACGACATTATTGCCTTCCATAAGCTCCTGTAGCTTAGGGAGAGGCTTTCTTTTGTTTTTTTTATTCGTGCTTTTGGTTGACTCTTTTACTTTTTTCTTTTTGTTGTCTTCTTGTATTATTTTCTTCTTTCTTTCAGTAGCCATGATACTCCTTTCATTAGGGTACGTCCTCTGCACAGACGCTCAATTCACATTATAAAATAAAGATAAAACAATGACAAGTCTATGGCTTATAAAAAGCCCTCAGGAAATGTCTTCCTGAGGGGTGCTCTTTGCTTCAAGTCGTTTACGTACTTCCAGAATGAAAGACGCCAACACTGTGCTTGTAATATTCATTCCGTCATAAGAAACATCCTCGCATACCCCGTTCCGAAAAAACACAGGTTTCAATATAGGGTCTTCCCTTTTTACCGGACGCGCCATTTGCTTACCCCTTCTTGTTTTCACTAAATTTGACAAATTCGACGGTGTGATAGAGAAAAAGAAATTTGATGGGTGAATTATTCAAGTAATACCATAGTGTGTAATGCAAAATACCTATACAGTTATTGCAGGTGCAATGTTGTTATTTTCTTCCTTGCCTTGTGTCGTATCTGCATTATACCCACGGAAAATGAGAGTACATACATAATTCGTTCGACAGGCTACGACTTCCCTTTATCCATAGCGTATTCCGCGTTCATAACGGTCAGCAGATATGCTGAACCTCCTGCATTGAGAAAATATGGGCAAGTGGTTATTACGTCCACATTTTCAGTGAAAGCCGTTTATATAAGCTAATTGTAAAGATATTTCACTTGTCGGAACAAGGATGAAAATGTCGCTATTTGCAGTGATTTGTATATGCCCTCATAGTGTGTAATTCTCATTGATTTTAACATGAATATCCGCTATACTTTGTTCAGAATCTTTCAGGAGGACTAACTATGTATAGGAAAATCATCAACTTCTTGAAAGTATGGAAAGAAAGCGAATATCGTAAGCCACTTATTCTACAGGGAGCAAGGCAGGTGGGCAAGACGTACTCCGTTCTGGAGTTCGGGCGCACCCACTATGAAAACGTCGCATACTTCAACTTTGAAACAAATCCCAAGCTGAATGAAACCTTTGAAGAAAACATCAGTCCTGACTATCTGATACCAGTCTTGTCCGGTATCGCACGTCAGACCATTATAAAGGAAAGGACGCTGATAGTGTTTGATGAGGTGCAGCTCTGTGAAAGAGCGCTTACCTCTCTCAAATACTTCTGCGAGGATGCGCCTGAGTATCACATCATCGCCGTAGGCAGCTTGCTGGGCGTTGCGGTCAATAGAGCAACCTTCCCTTTCCCCATCGGGAAGGTCGATATGAAAACGCTGTATCCGATGGATATGGAAGAGTTTATGCTGGCGCTTGGCGAAGCGGATTTGGTAGCTCAGATAAAGGAGTGCTTCAACACCAATGCGCCGCTGCCTTCTGCCTTGCACGATGCCGCAATGCAGCTCTATCGCCAGTACCTCGTAGTCGGTGGTATGCCGAAGTGCGTGATGCACTTCGCACAAACGAAAGACTATATCCTTGTCCGACATACGCAGGATACGATACTTGCCAGCTATCTCAATGATATGAGCAAGTATAACAACCCAAACGAAATCAAGAAAACCAGACTTACCTACAACAGCATCACCGTTCAGCTCTCAAAGAAGAATATCCGTTTCCAGTATAAATTGATTAAAAATGGTGGACGGGCTTCCGAATTTGAAAACGCGATTGAATGGCTCTGCTTGTCTGGTATTGTGTCGCAGGTATACAGAGTTGAGCAAGTCAAGAAGCCTCTGGAGAACTACCGCGATATTGATTCCTTCAAGATTTATGGGTCCGATTTGGGGCTACTTTGTGCCAAGAAAGACTTGGCCGCCAATGATGTCCTTTATATGGTCGAGGAAATCAATGACTTCAAGGGTGGTATGGCGGAGAACTATGTCAATGTTCAGCTTTCCATCAATGGCTACCGCACCTACTATTGGGAGTCGGAACGCGGTGCTGAAATCGACTTCGTCATTCAGCGTGATGGGCAGCTCATTCCCATTGAAGTCAAGTCTGCAGATAACACCAAAGCCAAGAGCTTGAGAGTCTATATGGACGCTTACAAGCCCACCTATGCCATTAAACTCTCGTCCAAGAACTTTGGTATGGAGGACAACAAGAAGATTGTTCCTCTTTATGCCGCGTTTTGCATCTGAATCGAAAAAGAAGCTGGTATCCAGTGTGGACACCAGCTTCTTTTTCAGTTTTCTTCTTTCTTTTCTTCAGCATCGAGAGCTTTCGTCAGAAGTCTCTCTATTGCCATGGTCAGCGTCTGACCCTTTTCCTCAGCATAGGCATCCAGCCTTTCGCGGAGGGTGCGGTCAATATAGCAGTTCAGATGCTGTCCATCTTTTTTAGCCCTTGGCATGGTCATCCTCCTGCCCATTCCGCATCTCGCGGTATAGTTCCTGTGCCAGTGCCGTCATAATCGCACGGTACTTGGCGCCGTCCTCAAAGAGCTTGGTATAGGTCTCTGTGCTCTCGATATAGGATGCCTGCGCGGTATCATTGAATACCTTTGGGAATACATTTTTCTCAAAAATCTGCTGACCATCAGACTTGGCAGCCTTGCGGAGCTTCTTATCCGCCAGCAGCTTTTCACGCAGTGTGCCAATGAGAACGCGGTCTGCTTCCGTGAAAGAGCCCTTGTATGCCTCGTTGATGGCCTCAATAACCGTTTCCAGCGGGTCTTTCTTGGTGGTCATGTTGACCGCCTTCTTTGTCCTCTCAGGCTCCAACGGGACGGTCTTGTCCTCCAGTTCGATAGCTCCCTCAAAAGTCTTCTCCAGCCGGTAATACTCCAGCTTTACACGGTTTTCCAAATCCCACGGGGCAGCCGTTTCTGCCGGCAGCAGACGCGCCAGATAGGAGCAGAACAGGTATTCTTTGTGGAGCGCCTTATCAAACATCCGCGCAATCTGCGAAATGTAGTTGTACCACTTCACAAAGGACCGAATGGTGCGCCTGAACTGGTATTTGTCATCCTTGTTCAACTGGTTGTAGGCTCGTGCGATAGGCAGCAGCGCATTGGAGATTTTTGCCTGCGTGGTCTGCACCTTCTTGGCTTCCGGCGAGAAGTAAATTTTGCTGACGGCTTCAACATCGTCATTATTATACACGCGGAAGTCACGGAGCTGTTTCTGTGCCTTGTAGATAAGGTCGATATTGATTTCCTCGGATAGACTTGTTTCCTGATAGTAAGGCTGGAATGCCTTCAAAATGTCTTCCTTGGTGTTCACGAAGTCGAGAATGTAGGTATCCTCTTTGCCGGGGTATGTACGATTCAGGCGGCTCAGAGTCTGCACGGCCTTCACGTCCCGCAGCTTCTTGTCCACAATCATCGTGTGCAGCAGCGGTTCGTCAAAGCCAGTCTGGTACTTTTCAGCCACGATAAGCACATCGCCCTCATCGTGGAACACCTGCTTCGTCTGGCTTTCAGAAACATGGTTGCCGTCGCGGTCGATGTTCATACCGCTTTCGGTGTATTCGTGGCCACCTTTCTCTTCGGGGTCGCGGATACTGCCGGAGAACGCGATAAGGATTTCCACGTCATCATAGTGGTTTGCATCCAGATATGCCTTGATTTCATGGTAGTAGCGCACCGCCGCTAAACGGGATGCCGTGACCACCATCATTTTGCCCTTGCCGCCTATTTTACGCTTGGTCACATCACGGAAGGTCTCCACGATGATAGCGGCCTTCTGCTGCAGGTTATGGGGATGCAACTCTTCAAACCGCCGTATGGTCTTGATGGCCTTGATAGTCGGCACTTCGGGGTTATCCGGCGTATTCTTGGCAATTTGGAAGCAGGTCTTGTAGGTGGTGTAATTCTCCAGTACATTGAGGATGAAGCCCTCCTCAATGGCCTGCCGCATGGAATAGATATGGAACGGATGGAATGTGCCGTCGTCATGTTCCTCGCCGAACATCTCCAGCGTCTTTTTCTTCGGTGTGGCGGTGAAGGCAAAGAAACTCAGGTTTTTGTGCTTGCCGTGGGTAATAAGCTCCCGCACAAGGCTGTCCTCGGTATCCTCCAACTCGTCCTCCGCCTTGCCCTCGATGTCGGCATATTCCTTCAGCGCGTCATGCGTATCTGCCAAGGCCATTTTCAGCTTCATGGCGCTGTGACCTGTCTGACTGCTGTGAGCCTCGTCCACGATGACCGCGAATGCCTTGCCCTTTGTATCATCCACTTCCTCGTAGATAACAGGGAACTTCTGCAGCGTGGTCACAATGATGCGCTTGCCGGCGTTGAGAGCATCCCGCAGGTCACGGGAGTTCATCTTTTCGCCGATGGTCACGACAGAACCAAGCGTGTGGTCAAAGCCGGAAATCGTTTCTTGAAGCTGGGCATCCAGCACAGTACGGTCTGTCACGATGACCACAGAACTGAATATGGGCTTGTTGTCCGCATCGTGAAGGCTTGCAAGCCGATAGGCCGTCCATGCGATAGAGTTGGACTTACCGGAACCGGCGCTGTGCTGCACAAGATAATTGTGTCCGGAGCCGTTCTGCCGCACATCCCCCACCAGCTTCCGAACAACGTCCATCTGGTGATAGCGCGGGAAGATAACGGATTTCTTGATAACTTCCTTTTCGGAGCCATCCTTCAGCCGAATCTTTTCCTTCTTCACTTGGAAGCTGATGAACTTCTGCAGAATATCCAGCAGACTGTCTTTCTGGAGAACCTCTCGCCACAGATAGGAGGTCACATAGTCCCCATCCGTGCGAGTCGGATTGCCTGCGCCGCCGTTCTGTCCGGGGCCGTTGCTGCCCTGATTGAACGGTAGGAAAAAGGTCTTGGCACCATCCAGCTTTGTGGTCATGGCGGCTTCATACAGGTCTACCGCGAAGAACGCCAAGATACGGTGGTTCAGGCGGAAGGCCGGTTCCTTGGGGTCACGGTCGAACATCCACTGGTTCTTGCCGTTGTCGATGTTCTGCCCCGTAATCTGGTTCTTCAGCTCGATGGCGATGACGGGGATGCCGTTGACCGCCAGCATCATATCCACGCTGTTGCCGCAGTTTTCGGAGTAGTGCCACTGGCGGATGCACTGGCAGATATTCTGCTGATAGTGCCGTACCGCCGCATCGTTCAGCGTGGACTCCGGCTTGAAATAGCAGACGCGGAAGTCGATGCCCCTGTGCTTGAAACCGTGCCGCAGCACGGAAATAAGGCCATCATTCTCTACGGCATTCTCGAACGCCTTGTAGAATTTCTTTTCCGCATTTCCATCGCTCTGTTTTTCCAAACGCTGCCATGCAACAGGCTGTGTGGTCTTCACAAAGTCCGTCAGAGTACGGATATCCAGCGCCATACCAGCGCTCTCCGGCGCACGGTAGCCTGTGTCGGAGGCCTTCTGCCAGCCTCCGCCGGGAGAAATCAGAAAGGACTCAATATCCTGTTCGAATTGCTTTTCATTATCGGGCATTATCGGGCACCTCCTTCAATCGTGACACCACTCATTTTTGTCGGCCACTGAATTTTACATCCATCAAAGAATTTGCTTTTATCCGGTTCATTTTGATAGCACCAATCCGCGCAACTGATGATTCGCATTACAAGCTGAGGAATGCTCTTACAAAAAAGCGCACATTTCTTTTCCCCGATTACCTTGAAAAATTCCGAATAGCTACTATTTGTAAAAGTAAAAAATACATGGTCATAGCCTTCTTTTTTGAGCGAGGATTCCGGCCTATTGGGAACTTCCTCTATATCAACGGGTTCTCCATGGAGCATCCGGCATCGAAGCAAATAGCACATAAAACCATTAAAACAGTCGAAGGCGTCTTTGTTTTTTCCTACCTCGCCAATATTGTACTTTGTGATATTATCATCAAACCATTTTTTATACCGAGTGCCATTCTTATCATCGGGAATATCTGGATATTCAATTCTCCCGCAAATATCGGGTATCGTTAGCGCCAAAATTAGCGCGGAGCGAAGCATACCAGCATCTAAACATTGTTTTATCTCCGAAAGCCTGTCCCATGAGAATGTTGTCTTTTCAAAACGAGAAGCTAATGTCTGATAATTGATAGCTGTAGTCCCATCAATACCATAGAGTTCATTGTCAAATTCTCTTATCTGTAATTTCCCGTCGGGTGCGCGGTATGGGAATATCGTCTTATTGTAATCGCCCATCAGCACACCCTCCGTTTCCCTGTCACGACCTCATAGATAAGGGATTTTTTATAAGCACTAAGGTCTTCAATAAGTGCGCGTTTTTCGGAAATTAAAGCATCAATTTTTTTCGCTTTCCCTTTAATGGTATTTACAATAAATTCTTGCTCTGGCAAACTCGGAATCGCAACTCTAACGTTAAAAAGGTCTTTTGTGTATAGACGGCTAAGGCCAGCGCCCACACCTGTGATGTATTTTTTGAATTCGGTAATACACCGCGAAGTCTTAAAAAGCAGTTCAAGGAAATCTACACAAGTGCCTTCTTTAGCTCGATAAACTGCGTAATCTGGACTCACGATGCCTTCATATCCAGAAACCGCAAATACTCCTAAATGAGCTTTTAGTTTGTTAAGAACTAAGTCCCCTTTCTTAACAATTTTACATCCAACGTAGGATGATGCCGGGTTTGCAACCGAAATACAAGAAGATGGAATGATTCCTAACACTTGGCTCATAGAAAGAGGTTCTTCTATTCCCTCTGCAGAGCGAACATCAACTTCGGACAATAACGCCTTTACTCTCTTAATTTTCCATCTCTGGGGAGCGTTCCCAATCCACTCAATCCCGCTATCCTTCATCTCCGCATTGGGGTCAAGTCCTTTGGTGACAGCTTCGTAGATGATGGATTCCTTCCACTGCTTGTAATCCTCAATGCTGGCCTTGACCTCGGCGATTATCTCGTCAATTTTGGCGCACTGGGTATCGAGAAAATCTGTTATTCGTTGCATATCATCGTATGGCGGGAGGACTACAGAACAGCTTCGAAGCATCCTTTGTGTTACACTAAAAACTTTAATTCCGCTGGCAGATGCACGTAATTGTGAACGCCAAGACCCACTTCTGAATAGATATGCACAATATTTTGAAAATCCTTTGCCAATGGGCCGCAAAATAATTGTGTGATACCCTGCAAAAACGGTACTTGGCATATCATTTAATGCAGCATTTCCAAGCCCTTCCAAGTCTTCAGACGTATCTGCCAAGACAATGTCCCCTTCCTGTAACACACAGGTCGGGTTTGTTCTTAAATAATCTTCTGAAACATAACGGCAAAGTTCTTTTGAGAGATGTGTTCCTGTATTAGTTTTTGAATGAATTTGTCCATAACTTATAACCGGTATACCATGTTCAATCAAATCCGCTTTAGTAATTGGTAGACCCTTTCCAAATGAAAACAAATCCTTCAACCGGCAAACTTTCCAATGAGCCGGAATTGACAGAATCCAAGGTACTCCGCTATCCTTCATCTCCGTATAGCCCACAGCCGGTGTCATATCACTCACCGTCCTTTCCAAACAGGTCGTGGAGCTTCTGCATCAACGACTGCTCATGAGCCTCAATACGCTTGGCAATATCAGCGGCAGGCTCGATGGGCTTGTACTCATAGAACGTGCGGGTAAAGGGAATCTCATATCCGACCTTGGTCTTGCTCTTATCAATCCACGCATGGGGGTTGTAGGGCAGCACCTCGCGGGCCAGATACACGTCCATATCCTCATCCAGCGGCACATTCTCCGTATCCCGTTTGGACGTATCTGCCACAGGCTTGCCGCGCTTGCGTACCGGCTGCCCATTCTCGTCCATCTCCGGCGTTTCTACCACGATTTTGTTGTAGCCAAGGCTGACACTGTCCAGCACACGGCTCTTGCAGACAATGTGTGCGCCCGATTCCAAATCCTGCTCGTATGTATGGTCGGCGTATGTACCGTAGGCCTTGACGATAAGCTCGCGGCAGGCGTCCGTGACATCCACCCGCTTGTTGCCGATGGATTTACGCCGGGACTCGTAACACTTGCTGGCGTCAATGAGCTGCACCTTGCCGACGTGCTGCTCCGGCTTGTCCTTGGTGATAATCCAGATATAGGTCGCAATGCCGGTGTTATAAAAGCTGTCATTGGGAAGCTGAACGATGGCGTCCAGCCAGTCGTTTTCAATCAGGTAGCGGCGAATCTCGCTCTGGCCTGAACCTGCGTCGCCGGTGAACAGGGACGAGCCGTTCTGAATGATAGCCATACGTCCGTCCGGCTTCAGCTTGGCAAGGCCGTTGAGCATGAACAACATCTGGCCGTCGCTCTTGCTGGGCAGGCCGGGGCCGAAGCGTCCAGCGGCGCCTTTCTTGTGTTCGGCTTCTACCTTGGGTGCCTCGCGCTTCCAGTCGATGCCAAAAGGCGGATTGGAAATCTCATAGTCGAACTGATACCCGCTGAACTTATCATCGTCCAGCGTATTGCCGAACTGCATATTGTCGGGGTCGCCGCCGCGAATGAGCATATCCGCCTTGGCGATGCCGAACGTAAAGGGGTTCAGCTCCTGTCCGAAGCAGGTAACATCCGCATCGGCATCCAACTGCTTGAGGCGCTCCTCCATACAGGTAAGCATCTGGCTGGTGCCCATGGTCATGTCGTAGACCGTCTTAGTGATACCATCGCTGTCAAAGGCCGTCCGGTCATCCACCAGCAAGTCGCACATCAGATAGATAATGTCGCGGCTGGTAAAGTGTGCTCCGGCTTCCTCGTTATAGGACTCGGAAAAACGCTGCACCAAGTTCTCGAAGATATAGCCCATATCCACCGCGCTGATTTTTTCGGGCCGCATATCGCCCTGCTCGGAGCAGAAGTCCACAATGACCTGATACAGCAACCCTGCCTCCTCCATGCGGTCGATTTGAGCGTGGAAGTTCATCCGTGCCAAAATGTCCTGTACGTTGTCAGAAAAACCATTCAGAAAGGCACGGAAGTTCTCGTTGATGTTTTCGGGGTCAGCCTTCAAAGTCTCGAAGGTAAAGGGGCTGATGTTATAGAACTGATAGCCGGAGGCAGCACAAAGGAAGCCGTCCTTCACGGCGAGGTGCTGCACCTCCTTGTACTTGTCCAGCACCGCCTGATGGGTCGGCAGCAGGCAGTCGTGAAAACGCTTAATGACCGCCATCGGCAGGATGACAAGTCCGTATTCGTGGGGCTTGAACGCACCAAAGAGGGTATTTGCCACGTTCCAAATGAGGTTTGCTTTTTCCTGTATATTCTTTCCGGTAGACGCAATGCGTTCATTGCTGGTCGTCATGCTCTCCATCCTTTCAAATGACGGCCAATTCCTCATCCACGCCTGAGTTCAGAAAGACATCATCCTTCACCAAGGCGAAGGAGGAAACGGGCCCGTTTCTCGCCAAAATTTCTCATATTTGGTGGTATTTCTATTATATCACAAATCACCCAATCCGCAACATAATTCATCAATTTTATTTGTTAATCTACCGTAAACAACAACACCCCCTCACGAGGACTGGACTCATGAGGGGGGTGCTTTAATATTCTATTATACTATGTGTGAAAATTGAAGTTTTTTACCTAAGTCGAAGACATTGGTCAATTAAAAAACTGCCATTTTCGGGGATTTCAGCCCAAGTGATATAGTAGCCATAGCTTTCATTTACAGGGAATTGTGTGATTTGCTCTTCCGTAAGAAAACCCACCATTTCTGTGTATTCTTTCCAGACAAGCATTAGTCCCTCATCTTGCAAGCGGTTTGCCTCTTCAAATGTTTTCTCTTTTTGTGCTACAAGCAGCACACTATCGTACATACTGATATATGTATTATACTTTTCTTGTACCACGGCCCACGCAGCGTCATACGCGGCTTTTTCCTCTTCTGTATGCGTACTTACCCAGTAAGCATAAAAGCTGTCCGTCACATACTTCTCATTTCTCCTAAACCGGGCAGCATCAGCATCTAATTTCTCGATTGGTATTCTGGACCACTTATCGTATTCGTCCCAATATTCTTGGACTATGGGCACATTGCGGGCATCCTTATAGGCCTTATGATACTCTTCAACAATACCATCCGTGACACCGCAAAGAACAACTTTTACAGCAAAAAAAGCGTCCTCATTTTTATTTGCTTTGATTTGCTCGGCCAACTCGTCATATACGCTTACCTGTCCTGCAGCGGGATTCTCGTCGGAGCTACTAACCTGCCCACCACGGATTATCTCAGGAGAAGGAGCGTCTTGACTGGTATCGTTAGATGCCCCACATCCTGTAATGAAAACAAGAGCTATGGCTATCAACATATAGAAAAGTCTTTTCACTTGTCCTTCCTTTCTTCGTTTAACGCAAAACTATGCGTCAGTCGCAAACTCACCCGTTTCGGGAGTGTCGGCCCATACGATATAGTAACCATACCTTTCGTTGACAGGGAACTGCATAATTTGTTCTCCTGTAAGAAGCCCTATCATTTCTGAGTATCCTTTCCAGACAAGCATTAAGCCCTCGTCTTGTAAACGATTTGCCTCTTCAAATGTTCTCTCAGCGCATACTTGGGGGAAATCGTCATACATACTGATATATGCATTATACTTTTCTTGTGCCGCAGCCCACGCAGCGTCATATGTCGCTTTTTCCTCTTCTGTATGCGTGCTTACCCAGTAAGCATAAAAACTGTCTGGCATTGATTCACCAGTTCCCCTAAACTGGGCAGCATCAGCATCTAATTTCTCGATTGGTATTCTCGACCACTCATCGTATTGTTCCCAATATTCTTGGACTATGGGAGCATTGCGGGCATCCATATAGGCATCATGGATTTTTTCCTGTTCTTTCGCAATGTCATTTGTGACACCGCACAAGACAACTTTTACAACAAAAAGAGCGTTCTTGTTTCCGTTTGCTTTGATTTGCTCGGCCAGCTCATCATATACGTTTACCTGCCCCACAGGAGCGGATTCGCCGGTGTCTGCAACAGGGCCGCCACGGACTATCGCAGGAGCAGGGGTAGCTTGACTGGAATCGTCTGACGTTCCACATCCTGCGATAAAAGCAAGAGACATCGCTGCCAGTATGCAAAAAGCAACCACACCTTTACGTTTCATAAAAACACCTCCCCAAAACCACGTAATAAACCTTCTGAATTTATTATCCAATGATGCAAGTCAGCAATTCTTTCAATCCATCTTGAGTCATGTTGCTCGTTTCAATGTCGTAGTTGATTCCGTTGTAGGAAAACTGTGCCACAAACGTGTCCTGATAGCCATATATCTCCATTGAAACGCCATTGATTACGGATTTCTCTGGATTATCACAGAAGATTAGGTAATCTCTAAGCGGAGCTGCAAAAGAGCAGATTGCTATTTTAGCGCTCCCACCGTTTTGGGTTTGATAGTTAAAAACAAAGTCGTGAAGAGTATACTCTCCGAGTGAGCCTGATTCGCTATATCCACGAGAAGATACCGAGTAGAAGTCACATTGTTCAAGGCTATCAGGAATTTTGCCAGTAAAATCTTCATACGTGATGCCGGCAAACTTGTGGAAGTCTTCCACTGCCGATGCCCACGCATCAGCGGCTTGTTTACTGAAGGAAGTAATCTGCACATCCATGTCTAAAGACATAGTATGTTTGACTGTATTTATCGCCATTCGATTCATTTTATCTGATTGGACTGACTCGTCTTCCGGCTGTATATCACCTATCTCAGAGGAACCATCTAATAGGTCTTCTATTGCACCTTGCGGCACAGATGTATTATCCTCGTTTGTTCCCGAAGTACCATCCGTCTGATTGGTCGTTCCATCTTGCCATCCGGACGAGCTATCATCACCCCGCTGTGCAATGTCTGTTCCCGGAATATCATTTGGCTGCGTAACGATTCCGCCCAAAAATCTAATGGTAGCAAAGGTGGCAACAGCTACAAGGCACAGACACGCAGCCAGAGGTCCCCATTTGAGCCAAATAGTTTTCTTTGGCTTGCGATATTCTCTGGCCTCTTTGACACGCCTCTCGTCAATGTCACCGAGGATTTCATATAATTCATAATTTGTCATAGTTCAAAGCCCCTTTCTAAAAGGTAGTTGTGTAATTTGAGGCGGAGACGGTTGAGTGTCATTGATACAGCCCCCTCATTCAGTCTGTGCCTTCGGGCAATCCTTGAAATGCTGTCAGCATACCAATATCGACAAACGAAAATGCTCCGCTTCTCCGGAGAAAGCGTATTTAGAAATGTGTCAATAGCGTTTACAAGCTCTTTTCGGGAAATCTCTTGCTCTACGCCATTATTGCCGGATACCAGTTCGGAGAGTTCATCCAAGACCACAGGCAATTTTCCACCGCCTCGTTTATCGGCGGTATTGTGTTTGAATCTGTTTAACGATAGATTCCTTGTGATTTTCCCAAGAAATGTTGCCAAAATGCTTGGCCTATTTGGGGGCATGGAGTTCCATGCGTGCAAATATGTATCGTTGACACATTCCTCTGCTTCCTCGTAGCTGCCCAGTATGTTTTGAGCAATCGAGGTACAGTAGCTGCCGTATTTATCGGCAGTGGCGGGGATTGCTTGCTCATCCCTATCCCAGTACAACTGGACGATTCTCGCGTCTTCCATCAACAATCACTTCTCTCCGTTTTACCTTCTCATTTATATACACAACTTTTAGGCTCGAATCTAACACTCTTTTTGAAAAATTTTTATTTTATAATATCATACTGCTATAATCCCTGTAAACATAAGCAGAACTACTTTCACCTTTGTAAGAGACAACCCTGCAGTTTACTCCATTTTATGGGTTAGCCCAGAGAAGGAAGGGAAACGACTCTCATTCATAAATCGCAGGAACGCCGGTTTGTAGTACCTCTCAGGCGCACGAGACACCTTATCACCGTGGGAGTCCGCCCCCTATCTGAGCCATAAAAGCTGCGTTTGTTTGGGTGGAAATCATCAACAGTTCGTAACAATGCGGCCAACTCAATTTGCCAGACACTGTCTGGCAAATTTGATAACAGAGCCCCCTCGTGAGGATTGACCTCATGAGGGGGCATCTTAATAATAACTTAATAATGAATTATCTTGCAGTTTTGTAGAAAGACATGATACAATTATAACATAGCAGGAACTTTTTGAAAAAAATGTGAGCAAATTCGTGTTTAGCAAGGAGGCGCCAATATGAAAAAAGCAATAGCCTTAGTTTTCGTGCTAATCTTAACGTTGGGACTTGTCGCTTGCAAATCAAATGAGACGGGCGACATTGACAATTTTACCCCAAGCGAAAATAGTTCCAGTGCAGAGAGCGTTGCTTTAGGGTCACAAACTGTTGAGTTGTGTCTTGACGCAGCTTCCAATGATGCCAAACAGACGGAAGAATTTCTCAGTACAAACACGACAAAAATCGTTGTGTCTGCGGAGAACATGGAGCAATCTACAGAAGTAGAGTTGTTCCTGTATTCGCAGGAAAGCACAACCGAGCCTATCTTATATGCAACACTCTCAAAAAGCTCCGCAGAGGTTACATTTTCAAATCTGACTTCTGCTACGTCTTACAAGGTCGCAGGGAAAATCAGCAACGGTACTGCACCAATCACATTGAAGATAACAGACTGACTATACTTTAACCAAGCAACAGAGCGACAAATTGCAATTCATGAAGGAGGTAATTCTACGAAAATCAAAATAGATTTTGGATGCCCATATTTTGATGAGGAAACGATTTTCAAACTATCTCTCAATGATTTGGATGACTTTTATACGGATGAAAATGATGTAAATAGGCTTAACCTGTTCTTTGTATTAGAAGCAACATTGCATAAGTTTCAAGGTAAAAATAGCGTGAAAGCAGCCGCCCGTTGCGCCTTTTTGATGGCGTATTACCTTTTCATTCCATTAACGCCGCCGGCAGCTTACGAGTTGGCCGCATTCTATATTGATAAAGCATTGGAGCTCGATGAAAGACCAGAATATCGCCAATGGAAGGAAGCCATAGATGAAGATTTATCGGGCAGATAATGCCCACTCACAGTAAACGAAGACGTCGAATGCTGCGAGGTTTTTCAAGACCGAATAGCAAAAGGCCACCCTATTGGGGTGGCCCTTTTGTTGTTAATCGTAGCTAATTTTCCAGACACTGTCTGGAATTTTCGGTTGAGAGTTTTCTGCTGGTTGTCAGCCGCGACATTCCTCATCAGAACGTCTGTTGGCGCAGGTAATTTAAGTCCCCTGCGTGGACTACAACAGTTACTGCTCGTTGCCAGCCTCGGCACCCAGTTAAGATGCCAACAGTTATGGGTGTTTACCCTGTCCCATATCCAGCACAACTTTTTACAGTGCTCTCACACTGGGACGCATTACTGCTCCAATGCGTATTATATGCTTTTCTCCAAAGAGTGTCAATCGTTTTTCAAGCAAGACACGTTGCAGTAAAACAGGACTTATGCTATACTTAAAACATGATTGTCAAGGAGGGCGTTTGTATGAGTGAAAAGGAATACATGGCACTTCGAAATGCCTTAGCCTCCACGCAGATGGAAGGCTATGAAATTACAAAGCAGACCGAGCAGGACTGTATGCGTTTGCTTAAAGGCGAGATAAGCGTAGCCGCATTGGTTCGTGAAATTATGGCGCGGGGGTAAGGGCGATGGCATACAGTATTGACCCGATACAGGATAGTTGTTATCCCGGCACAACGGTACTGGTGAACAAACTGGATATCCGCAACGAAAAAAAGCTGCAGGAAATCGAGGCGGTATTGTCTTCTTCTCGCAGTGCCGAGTGGGAAGCTCAACCAAAGGTCGAGTCGTTTGATTTCGCTCACTATAAAGCGGTTCATCATTTTTTGTTCTCTGACCTGTATGACTGGGCAGGACAGGTTCGTACGGTGAATATCAGCAAAAAGGGCACGGACTTCTGCCCTGCCAAGGATATCGAAGAACAGGCGGCACTTATCTTTACCCGTTTGAAAGAAAAAGACTATTTTAAGAGCTTGCCACATGATTCATTCGTTGACGAGATTGTGGATTTTTACTGTTCCACGAACTATCTTCATCCCTTTCGTGAGGGCAACGGTCGCTCCCAGCGTGCGTTCCTCGCACAACTTGTCCGCTTTGCCGGGTATAGTCTCAACTGGTCTGAGGTAGACGGCGACCTGCTGATGATTGCTACCATCCAATCTTCCCATGGCGTTACTGATTTATTGAGGAATATATTGAAGGATTCGATAAATTGACAAGGGGTGCATATACCCTGCAATACGCTCAGACGCAGGGGCTGACAATCCTCCACATCTGAGACTATTCGACACACGCGGGCGTTCCCGCAAAGGAGGACATTATGAAGAAGTTTTTGACCCTGCTGCTGGCTGCAGCAATGGTTTTCTCGCTGGCCGCTTGCGGTACTACACCCAATCCGGCGGACAACAACACACAGGGCAACGAACAAGATGTAACGCCGATTGAAGCGCCTCAAATTGCCGAACTGTATAGCGAGGATTTTGACTACACCGATGGTGTCGGTAACGGCGGCCACTATACCTACCGTGTACCTCAGATTACAGCAAATACACAGGGCGCAGCAGACATCAACAAGTCTATCGAAGAAACCTACAGCCCCATTGTCAAGGAAGTTCTTGATAATGTGTCCGGCGGTTTTAGCCTGTCCTGCCTGTACGTCACATGGGCAACATATCAGTACGGAAGTATTCTGTCGCTGGTGGTTTCCTGTGGCTGGGATGGTGACGTGAATCACTATGACGTGTACTTGTACGACATTGCCAGCGGGCAGCAGCTCACTACGGTGGATTTGCTGAAGGCGCTGAATGTGGACGAGACTACATTCTTGGATGCGGTGCGCCAGACTGCGGCAAAGCGTTTTGACGACCAGTACAGTGATATACCGGAAGGCGCTGGCGATGCCTTGGCGGAACGCCGCGACTGGACCCTGTCTGATGACAATATCAACATGGACGTACCGACATACGCTGATGCTGCCGGAAAACTTCATGTGGTGCTGCCTATCGGCTCTATCGCCGGTGCGGACTCATACGAGCAGGTACTGACTTTGGAGGGCATCGGTGGATAAGCACAGCTCTCTCGGCACCTGAAACAAAAAAGCGCTCCTGCGAGGATCGACCTCGCAGGAGCGCTTTTTTCTATGCAGCAACGTAATAAACAGCAGGATTTACCGTCAAACGCAATCCTCCATTGCGATTTGAGCCGCCCTTTTTGCGTGAATGACGGTCGTATCAAATAGGGGGACAGGAACGTCGGATTGCTGAATCAGCAGTCCCAGCTCGGTGCAGCCTAAGATAACTCCCTCTGCTCCCTTCTCTTTCAGTTCCCCAATAATCCGCTGGAATTCCTTTCGGGACTCCTCGTTGATTTTACCGACACACAGTTCTTCAAATATAACCGTATTTATCACGTCTACATCGGCGGCATCCGGAATCATTACCTCGATTCCCCTGTCAGCCAAGCGGTTCTTATAAAAATCCTGTGTCATCGTGTATTTCGTTCCCAGAAGCCCCACACGCCTGACGCTGCATTTTTCGAGTTCATCGGCGGTCGCGTCCGCGATATGTATAATCGGTATTTGTATCATGGACGCAATTTGCGGGGCAACCTTGTGTATCGTATTCGTGCAAATCAGGATAAAATCTGCTCCGGCAGCTTCAAGGTAGCGGCTTTTCCCAATATCTCGCCGCACTTCTCCCATTGGCCGCTGGATTGATATTGCTCGATTTCAGAAAACTCCACACTATAAAGAACGATTTTAGCCGAATGCAATCCGCCCAGCTTGTCCTGCATTTCCTCGTTGATGATTTGGTAGTAATGAACGGTGCTCTCCCAACTCATTCCGCCAAGCAGTCCGATTGTTTTCATATCGTCTCCCCTTTTCTATAAACAGTTCGACCGCATAGTCGCACAGTTTGCAGGCTTTCACCTATCAGAAATTATTCCTTCCCATCCTTGCCAACGTACTCTCTATGTCCATCCGGATACAGCAAATAGGCGCACTTCTTTTCTGCATCATAGCGAGCAACAGGGATACCTTTCATCTTTGCTCGCTGATAGGCTTCAAAAGCTACAGACGAAATCCGACGGTCCATTTCCGCATCCTCTTCGTCACAGTGAGGGTCTTCATATAGGCAAGTTTTGGATACGCCTTTTACGAATTCGTCCATGGTCATATCTCCCTTCTATAGTCCGTAATGGATGACCCATTTGTCCTCGTCCAGTGCTCTTTCCAATAGCTCTTTTAACTCAGACAAATTGGAATCCCCTTCAATAACTCTGATAAATGCATGAAGCGAAGACGGCGGTATCAGTGTAATGCCGCAATAGGCAAGCCCCTTACCTTTGACAGAAAGCGTATGCCAGTAGAAATCAATGGCAGTAAGCCTTTCAGTAATCGCCGCTACATAATCATCATCCACTGAAATGCAGGCGTATTTCTCCGGCTCATATCTGTCGTATCTTTCGCCATACCGAGGGGCCTTCGGCATAATTCCGAACTCATGCTTTGCCATAGTGTTGCCTCCTGTTTTCTTGTATTATACAATGTTTGTTTGCGATTGCAAGCGTTTATAGAACCATTTGGTACATAACGACACGATAAGCACTCAATAGAGAAAAGGCCGCCAATCGGCGGCCTTTTCTTTATTGAGGCAGTTCCCCAGAAGAATCTTTTTCCGAAATCGGGATATCAGCTACGCCGGCAATCTTTTTGAGATTATCCCACTTGTTCCTATCCTCGCCAATGAGTTTGGTGATAGTCCCCCAACTTGGTGTACCTTCAGAGCGTTTCTTATCATACTCGATTCCACAGGTCGGTTTTATCCTCATGTACTCTTCCCGGAAAAGTGTCAGCCACTCCTGTTTTCCAATTTGCTCATTCGCAAGCAAATCAAGTTCCCAGTTCTTAGGAGCGACGTCTGAATAGGTCTCCTGCAGCCATACTCGGTAGTTTTTCTTCTCTATTCTCGTTATTGTTTCCGGCGCAGGGAGTTTCGCACTTGAAAGCAGTTCTTTCTGCTTTGGGATACGACCGTGCTGCGAGACAAAATCAGATATTCGCTCACGAATAAGCTCATCTGTCCAATTTGTTCTCTTTCCGCTTTGTGCTTCGCTCACTTCTTCATGTACCTTATCGGGCTTTCTGAAGTGAACATCTACCCGGAGTTTTACCTTTTCCTTCTCACCATATCGCGGCAATTTCAGCAGTTCAAGGAGTTTGAGCCACGAAGAGACACCAAGATTTTCAGCCATAGTCACCCAGTAGGGAATCGTCTTATCTTTTCGCGCATCGAACTCATCCTGCGTTTTCGGCTTCAGCCGATAATACTCCGAAATAAATGCACTCTTGATTTCATCTATGTTACTGTATCTCTTACCTCCGTACTGAAACTGATTCGGAGACTCGTATGTATACTCCGGATAATTCTCCAGACACCATTGATGTACTGTCTTACCGAAAATTGTCTTAAAAACAGTAGGAGAAGGCAAATTCTTGTCGCTCGACAAGTCACAAATCCTTGGAGACCGTCCACCTGTTTTCTCAATGTATTGCTCAACGGCTGCAATCGTGCCAAGCTGTTTCCAGCTCAAACCTTTTTCGTTTTTAATTTTTTCTTCTAAAGTATGCAGCGCTATGCTGAGTTCGGGCTCCAATTCTTTTCCGCCAGAACTATTTCTAAAATGCTCAAGAATGGTGATAATTGCTTCGTTTGCCAGCACAGTAATCATCCTTTCACTCTTTATTACAAAGGCTTCATCGGCCTCAATTCAGAAAATATCACTACAGTTACGATAATATAAGTATATCAGATTATCTCAAAATGTTCAATGTCAAGAGGCGGTCCACCTACGACTGCAGCCATCTATAAGTGCAATCCCGTAATAGTCTCCCTGCTGAAATTGATTTTTAGACGCCGCTGTATATTCTGTATAAATCTCCAAACACCGTTGACGGACTGTTTTGCCGAAAAAAGTTCTAAAAATGAGAAAATTGGGTGTAGGCTTAATGTCCGGCAAATCAAAAACCGCGCAAAAATTACCCCCCGTTTTTTCATTGTATCGTTCAATGCCTACAGTAGCGTCAATCAATTTTCGGCTTAATTTTTCGTCTTCTAACATTTTGAACTCCGAAATATGTAGTACAATCCTGAATGTAAGCCCTAATTTTACTTCTCAATAATTGTTCGCAAAAACTCACATTACTATATAATTATGCCGCTTTTGTTGTCACATTTATTTCCAATTTCTCCTGTCCAGAAGTCATCGAGCACCATCGTGCAGAGTTATTCCCACTTTCCATATGCGTTCCGATGATCGTAGGGGAAATACGCCGGTATCTGCGGGACAACAGCGCCATTCGCGTCAGCCGCAGCATGCGTGATACTGCCTACCGGGTGCTGCAGGCCCGCGAGCAGCTGATGTCGCAAAACCAGCGGGAGGCGACCGTGGAGCAGATCGCCGCCCAGCTGGGAATCCCCCGCGAGGAAGTGGTGATGGCGATGGACGCCATCGTTGATCCCGTAAGCCTGTACGAACCGGTATATTCCGACGCTGGGGACAACGTATGCGTGATGGATCAGGTGCGGGACAGCAATAACAGCGACGAGCACTGGCTGGAGCAGATCAGCCTCAAGGACGCCATCGCACGGCTGGATAAGCGGCAGCGGAATATTCTGGCACTGCGGTTTTGTCAGGGAAAAACGCAAATGGAGGTCTCCTCGGAGATTGGTATTTCACAGGCGCAGGTAAGCCGCTTGGAAAAGAGCGCTATCGCCTGTATCAAGCGGGAAATGTAACGATGAAAACCGTAAGCAGCGCAAAACTGCTTACGGTTTTTATGATTCCTTTTTAACCCACAGCATCGCAGCGGACGGTGACGCGGGATTTACCGCCGTAGGTGCAGGTAAACAAGGTCAACGGATAGTCACCGGAGGTCATATCCTCCACCTGACCCGGGCCGAGCACCTGAATCTCAGCCACCGCATAGTGGGTTACGTTGCCGTCCAGATCGGTAAACAGGACGTCATCTCCGGACTTTAGCTCCGTCAGACGACCGAAGTGCCGTGCGTAGTTGTGAGCACAGATCACCAAGTCATTACCGTTCACCGAGCCGTAGTACCGGCATGGCGAGAGCTTCAGCTTTGCCTCGCTCCAATCCGCCATGACGGGCAGCTCAAGCTCCAGCGTGGGCAGACTGAGAAAGCCCACGTACTCATAGCCATCAATCAGAACGGCGGTCATCTGCGAGGAGAAGGGATTGGCGGGAACATCCTTTCGTTCCCGGATTTCATCCACCAGCAACGGCAGTACCTCGTCGGACAGCTCACCGGCCGTGTTGCTCTCCCGCCAGTTCCAAGAGAATAGCGCAGCAGCAGCCAGCACCATGGCAGCGCCCACGCAGATCAGAAGCTTCCCCAGCTTACCGCGCATGCTTCGACTTCCTCTTCAGCGCCGTGCCGGTCACAATCAGTGCCAGTCCCAGTATCAGCAGCACCGGCATAGGCCAATTTACCTGCCCAGTTTGGGGCAGCTTATCACCGGGCTGATCCGGCGTTTCCGGCGTTCCGGGGGTAGGCGGTTCCTTCTTGATCTCGAATTTCTCCGAAACGTTGATCTCGTACAGATAATGATCCTTGTCCCACAGAGGGACGGACACCAGAAACGGTGCGACCTTCTCGTAGCCGGAAATGCTCTTCGTCTGAACGATCAGGTACAGTCCCAGCTCCAGATTATCAAAGGTCACAACGCCGCTTTTGAACGACGCGGGCTTAATGGCACTGGAAGCCTTGACCATTCCGGCCAGTTCTTTCGCCAGCTCCGGCGTCAGGTTCTTTTCGGACAAGTCCTTGCCCTGATAGGCGGGCAGCGGCGCAAAGCTGAAGTTGCCATCGGTATCCTTTAGCGTGCCAACACGATAGGCGCGCAGCGCGCCGTCCGGCAGCGCATCGCCCTGAAATTTCCATTGGATAGTGATTGTTCCCTTTTTCGTGAGATCCGGCGCTTCATGGCCAAGAGCCGTCACGCACAGGCTCAGCAGCAACAGAATGCTCAGAAAAAGGGCTGTGATGCGTTTCATCCTACATCACCCTTTCTTTTTTGTTCGATGGGGTATCAGTACCATGACCAGCAGAACCAGCAGCATGGGCACCGCTACCAACGGCGCGATCAGCAGCGGTTCGATCTGCATGGCGTCCGCCGTCACACGGATGGTGGACGCGCTGGCCTGATTCTCTACCCGATGTCCCCGCACCAGCAGGCGATGGCTGTTGATGCCATAGGGCGTGCAGGTGACAAGTGTGCAGTACTCCTTGCCCTCCTCAATGGCAAGGTCGTCCAGTTCGTCGGGCAGCACAGTGCGGATCTGATCCACCTCGTAGGTCAGTGTCTCGTCCAGCACTCGCAGCAGGAATACGTCGCCCTCGGTCAGCTGATCCAGATCGGAGAACAGCTTGGCGCTGGGCAAACCGCGGTGGCCGGACAGGACACAGTGCGTGCTCTCGCCGCCGGCAGGAAGCGAGGAGCCCTGCACATGGCCGATAGCGATCTGCAAAACCGCCTCGTCCGTGCCATGATAGATGGGAAGGTTACACTTTATTTTGGGAATCTCGATGTAGCCCATGACGCCGTTGTCCGCAATATTCAGCAGGGCTTCATAGATCTTCTTCTGCTCCTCGGTCATGACAAAGCGGCTTGTGCTGTTGTCCAGTGTTTCATTGTAAGCGCGTGCATCCGCCCAAATCTGGTCATATGTGTTATCGTCCAGATCGGCCACCTGCTCGGCATAGCTGGCGATGGCGCGGGACTGGTGGAACGAGTTCCAGTAATCGCTGACGGTAGGATACAACAGCAGCAGCGCTCCGGCAAGAAGCGCGGCGATCAGGATGGCAGTCACAAAGCTGCTTTTCTTTTTCATTCAGGAGCCTCCTTGCCGCGGCGGGGAGACGGCGTACCATCTCCCCCACTGCAGCATACGGGTAGGGTAATTGAGAGAATCGGGATAGTGTTACTTGGTGTTGTTCATACGCTTGCGGGTGACCAGCAGCACAGCCGCGCCCACCATCAGCACGCCGCCGATGATGTAGAACAGGGTGGTGCCCACGCCGCCGGTCTCAGGCAGCGTCGCACCGGAGTTATTGGTGACAGTGGTGGAAACGGTACCCTTAGTCACATCGCCCTCTTCCGCTGCACTGTCATCAACCTTGATGGTCAAAGCGGTCAGGGCAGGATTATCTTCGCTCTTATCCAGTGTAGCAGTAATGACGATCTTAATAGGAGCCTTCAACTTGTTATAACCACCGGGAGCCTTGGTTTCATACAGCTCATATGTACCGGCATCCAAACCGATAACCTGGGCAAGACCGTTGGCGTTAGTGATCAGAGCAGAACCCTTATCCTGCGTATCTGCCCAACCGGTGACTTTGTTGTTGGCGTCAACAGTGACCCACTTGCCTTTCCAGGTGGCCTCTCTTTCAGCAGCAACGCACTTCAGCTTGAATTCGGCATTCTGCAGCTTCTTGGTGGGAGTTGTACCATCTACCTTGTTGATGTCCAACTGATAGGTAAACACCAGAACTGTATCTTTGGGAGTCTCACTGGTGGGAGGCGTACCAGTGCCGGAGAAGTTGGGATTGCTGGAATATTCCAGATAGACCTCGTTGGGGTTGCCGGACTGGCCGATCACAGCGGTATTGAGCAGCTTGGCCGTGTACTTCACCACGATCGAGCTGCTAGAGGTAATGCTCGTAATGGTTTTCAGGTTATCAAAGGTAATCGTCAGAGAACCTCCGCCGGCAGTAGCCGCCTTATCGGGCGCCACAGTGAAACCGGAGGTTAATTCCGTATCTTTTTCTCCATTGCGTACATAAACTTTCACATCGCCGTTGTACTGCAGACCGGTGCCGAGCGTATCGTGGAACACATATTTATAGGTTTCGTAATCCGCGTAGTTGCTGGGCAGCTTACCAATCAGCTGGAAAGGCACATTGGAGCCGATACACCAGTCGGCAGCCTCACCCCATGCGCCGTCGGTGTCTTTTACGCTTTTACCAACGCTAGGTGCATCGTATTTCTGTTCAATGATGATGTTACCTTTTCCCGTCACCTGCAGCAGTGCGGAGTTCATGGCATCACCCTTGCCAGGGGTGGTAACGTCAACCAACAGGTAATAACCGGGATTCAGCACCACGTCGGAGGTTTTCTTTGCGGCGATAGCAACAGCAGTATTCGTCAGGTGTTGGGCGGCAACATTGGCAAACGCCTTGGCGACAGCACTCTTATCCTGTTCCTTTGCCATAATAGCAGCCACATCTGCGGCAGTGTTGCAAGCGGCAAAAATGTTCTTGTCGCCAGTTCCGAAACGCGTGTCCGCTTTCAGCGCTGTCAGAAATTTAGCACTCTCGATGCCGTTACCCCACTTGACATCCCCCAGAGCTGGTTTACTTTCGGTACTCTGTGTACCGCTAAAGATCTGGTAGGCCTTGTAGGCGTGGTCTGTTTTATTATCCACAGTGTACGCCGAAGCGGGAACCACCAGTGCCAGCGCCATGATGAGCGCCAGCAGTAATGTGACGAGCTTTTTCATGTGTTTCATTTCTTCTCCTTTTAATTTCCTTGTGGTTTTGGTATGTGCCGATTTTTGTGCGGAAAGTTGTCAGAAAGTACGACCACCCGCCTTTCTGCGCTTGTCACGGCAAACCATCAGGCATGCCGCGCCTACCAACAGTGCCGCGCCGGTGATGATATAGGGTTTCGCACCGCCGCCGCCCGTTTCGGGAAGTTCATATACAACAGGCTCCTCCTGTGTGTAGGTAAACACTTGATCGGTTGTTTCTTCAAGTGAAAGCGTGAAGGAATAGTCATTCGCAAGGCCAAATCCGGCAGGCGCTTCGATCTCGCGCAGCGTGTAGCTGCCGCGCGGCAGGCCTGTCAACTGGAATCTGCCGTCCTTGTCCGTGATAAGCTCGGTAACTGTGCCGCTGGTGCTGTACTGATACTCCGTACCGGCTTTGGTAAACTTGACCTCCTGGCCTGTGCTGTCCAGCAGCTTGTACTTCGCGTTGGGAACGGGCTTAGTCTTGTCGGCTTCGCTGACCTTCAGGAACTGGAACGTGTAGGTGGCGGGCGGGTCGGCCACCGTGACGGTGTAGGCACCGGTGGTGGCACCTGTTTTGTTGAGCTTGAACTCTTTACCCGTCTGCCATTCCTCAGCGATCAGGTAGCCCTCCGGAGCCTTTGTCTCCGTCAGTTTGTAATCGCCGGCGGGCAGGCCCACGATTTGCAGGTTGCCGTTTTCGGCGGTGACAAAGGTCGTCACCGCGCCGGACGTACTGGCGTCGGCCACATAGGTATACACGCCTGCCGTGCCGCTGGCAACGCCGCTGACGGGGGTGTAGTCAGCCCCGCTCTTGACCTCCAGCGTAAATTCCGCACCGGCCAGAGTATGGGTCGGATCACCACTGTCCACCTTGGTGACGTTCACCGAGTATTCCTCTTTCTTCAGCCGATTGGTAAAGGCCGCGCCGCCGGAAGCAGATTTTTGCAGTATAATGGTCGGTTCATCATGTACTTTTTCTGAACGGAATACCTGCTCGCCGGTTAAATCATTTATGATTGTAACTGTCGTAGGATAGTAATGGACACCCGTTTTTGCGCCAAGGGTATTGATGATTTCTTTTGCTGCATCTAATTTGACGGTCATTGTATAACTGGTAGTATCGTATTGCACAGCAGTTGATGGGGTAACTATTTCCTTGATTTGGTAGGTGTGCGTTCCAACTTCTGAGAACGACAGCCAATCAAATGCAATCAAACCAGTACTGTCAGTCGCAGCAGTAGAGACAACTTTTCCATTGCTGGCATCGACTATCGAAAACTGGAACATATCAGCAGAAACAGGGGTTTCCGCTTGTCCATCCTCCTGAAGAAGGACTTTTGTTGCTGTAATTGCTACTCGCGTTGGCAGATACTTGTCACTCCAAGTATCGGTACCGAAATAAACAATACCGTTACTCATAATACCTGCACCGTGCATGGAAGATTTGTTACCTGTAATATAAACACCGGCTGCATTGCGAGCAGCCGTTTTGGCATTATTACTCGGGTTGGATTTCAATCCCATGACCTTATTTGATGTACACAGGATATCCGCCTGATTCAAGGTTAGTCTATTACCATCGCGACTGCCACGCCAGCGGGGATCTCCACCACCGAGCATAGTGGCATATAATCTTGTCTTACCGCCCGCGAAGACATCCGGAGGATCTCCAACACCTTTAATTGAAGTCTTACTGGCCGAACTAGGATAAACATGAAGTTTGTAGTCAGCACCGTCACCACCACGATCCTTTCCACCTGCAGTATTGTCAAAAATTGCCGTACCGTCACTAAGATAGAAGAAGCTATCGGCCGTTGTACAACTGCCATAGCCACCGCCCAATCCGTCAGCAGAATTTTGTGTCAACAAACTATTCTTAATATACAGTGTGGCGGTATGACCAATATAAATTCCGCCACCTCCCCATACTCTAGTAGTCTGCATTTTATTGTTAGAAATATATATGGGGGCATTCTTTTTCTCAATCGTACACTTACTACCGGAATCACAATTAATCCCGCCGCCCTCATGACCTGTAGCATAATTTGATGAGATAAAGCCGCCATTTATTGTGATTTCTGCATAGGAGGTAGTTGGAAGGTCTGTATTTGCCAAATAGTATGTACAAATACCGCCACCACGCATTGTAGACAAATTGCTGGTAATGTAACCTCCATACATATTGAATTTGGAACCCTGCTCCAAAAAGATGCCGCCGCCACCACACTGAAATTTCACGAATATATAGCCTGCTTCGACAGTAATTTTGTTGTTGGTAATGTAGCCACCACGCATATTAAATGTTGTTTTACAATATACAGCGCCGCCCTGTCTCGCAGCCTGATTACCGCTGATAACACCGCCTGTCAAATTAAAAGTTCCTCCGGCCATTGCGATTGCTCCACCAACATCAAGACTTTTGTTCGCAGCAATTACACCGCCGCTTATATTGAGTTGTGCACTACCTCCTAAAACGTAAATTGCACCGCCGTAAGTTCCTGCGGTATTTCCGGCAATATAGCCGTTGCTCATGTTCATCGTGGCGCTGCCGGTTAATTTAATTGCTCCGCCAGTTCTGTTTGCATTTCCAGCCACTACGCCGCCTGACATTGTAAAAGTACCACCGGCAACAGTAATGGCGCTGACAGGAAGGGGTTCTTGCATTTTTGTTGCATTACTTGCGCCAAAATTACGAATATAGCCGCGTTGCATTTTCAAGGTTCCCTGTACGTAGAATGCACCCTTTCCTGCCCGCTGGTCGCCAATAATCGCACCTCCGCCCAATGTTACCCTATAATCTTTACGTACTTCTTTTGTCGTGTGGTTTGTTTGATTATTTTCAGAGCTTTCTGTACGGCTGTAGGTCAGAGTAGATGCAGAATATGACGCAGGTTTTAACGTACCCGTTACTGTGGTAGCTGTAAGTGTTTCTGATGTCCCTACCGTACTGTCTGTAACTGTTAGTGTCGCACCAGGCTGTACTAGGAAAATCGCCTTCATATTTGCCTTGTTGCTATTTTTAAGAGTAATCGAATAGCCATTCAGGTTTAATGTGGGACTCCCCTTCACTTTGACTAAATAGGTCATATTTATCAAAGTTGTAGAAAATTTGCTGCAATCAATCAGTATATTTTTTGAAAGCGTTGCATTTTTTCCGTTGCTTAATTGCTTATTTAACGACGAAAGATCACTCACATTTCCCGTCGCCCGCGACGTGGCCGCCAGCAGGGATACACTATATAAATTAGTAAGCTGTTCAGTTTCCAGCACTACATTATTTTCATCGTTCACCGCCACGTCGACTTCCGTGGCCTGCTGGGTGCCCTCGTCGATCTGGTAGACCTTGGGGCCGGTCACATAGCTCTCGCCTGCGTCATTTACTGTGTCGTCCGTTGTTTCCTCCGACATATCCATATCATCCGCCGCGTTGGCCACTACGGCCTGCGCGGCCATTTTCTGCGCCTGATACGCCACAGGCTCCGCGTCGGTGTCAGCGTTGTCCTCAACATCGTCGACCAGCGCCACATCCGCGCCGCCATCCAGCGGCAGACCCGCGAACGTCACCGTGATGGGGCCGGTGGGCTGTACTTCCTCTTCGCCGTGCATCAGGCGGATGTCCAGCATGTAGTTCTCCGCCGCCGTCAGTTCCTCGCTTTCCAGCGCTTCATCCCGCAGTGCGTTGGCGTTCTCGTCCTCCACCTCGACGGCAGTCAGGGTCAGCTCCTCCACTGGGAAGGGCAGCGACGCCGTCTCGCCAGAAATGGTCACAACAATGCCGCTTTCGGTAGCGGGCGCAGTCAGTGTAAAGGTTCCTTCCTTTGCAGGGAGATAGACAAACAGCGCCGTCAGCTTGTCGATATTCAGCTGGGCCTTCTGTTCGTCGGTCAGGGCTTCGTAGGCCGTGTTGGCCTGCTCCACCTGACGGGCCAACTCCGCGCAGTAGGCATCGTAAGCCTCGGCGTCATCCGCTGCCAGCAGCTCCTCCAGTCTGGCTTCCACTTCCTCCGCACTGGGCAGTGCATCGATCAGCGCCGCCACTTCCTCCACCTGAGCATGCTGAGCCGCGTCGTCGGCATAGCAATCCTCGGTGTGGGTATGCTCCGGCAGCTCGCAGACCAGTTCAAGCTCCGGAGTAGCTTCCGCGTCCTCGGCAGGGTAGCACTCAGCCGTGTGGGTGTGACCCTCGGCCTCCGGCAGATCACAAATCAAAGTGGTTTCCATGGTATAACAGCTCTCGCCGTGCTGGTGCCCGCCGCCCTCCGGCTCCGTGCAGGTCAGCACGCTCTCCTCGCTGTAGCATTCCTCACTGTGCGCATGGCCTGCTTCCTTCATGCCGCAGATGGGCTGGGAAGGCTCCGCCGCTATCTCCTGATAGCAGCCCTGCTCCACGGAGTGCTGGTGCTCCTCCATGCCGCAGATCAACTCACGCTCCAGCGTCTCGGCGGGCCGCATCAGCACGTAGGCGGTGACGATCACCACCAGGCAGCCCAATACGCCCGCCAGTCGCTTCCACTTCTGACTGCGGCGCTTCTTCTCCAGAACGCCGTCCGCGTTGGAACGCATTCCTTTCTTCATATCATTTCCTCCTCTGTCCTGTTAACTGACGCGCCCCAGCCGTTCCATCGGCCAGACGCAAAACACGATTTTTCCTACGATCTGTTCCTCCGCCACGCAGCCCACCACCGTGTTACGGGAGTCCACGGAGGTGGCCCGATGGTCGCCCATGACGAACAACCGGCCGTCCGGCACCTGATAGGGCAGCTTCAGGTCACAGTCGCCAAAGGCTTTTTCCGTCAGATACGGCTCGTCGATCTTAACGTTGTCTACGTAGACCGTGCCGTCCTCGTCAATATTCACCCACTGTCCGGCAGAAGCGATCACGCGCTTCACCAGCATCTTGTTGTTGTAGTAGAAGGCGATCACATCGCCGGTGCGAAAACGGGAGCCCTTTACCGCCACCACGATCTCGCCCTCTTCCAGCGTAGGGGTCATGGAGCTTCCGTAAATTTGCAGGATGGGCAGCCACAGTGTGGCGATCAGCACCGCCACCGCCGCCACGATGACCAGCGCGTAAATGGTGCTGCGTAGCACCCTGCCGAAACGGGAACGGTAGCTGACGCGGGCAACCTCCGCTTCCAACTGCGCCGTAGTCGGCTGTGTCAAATTCTCTTTCATGCTTCCGTTGCCTCTTTGCTGATGATGTTCAGCAGATCCTTCAGAGCGTCGTGCTGGTCGATGACCTGCTGTATCTTTTCCTGCGCCTGCTGCCATGCCTGTTTGGCCTGTTCCTCCGCCTTCCAGGTCATGGTCTCGCATTTTTCACGGGTCTCAGTCTCCAGAATCCGGCATTTCTCCTGCGTTTCCGCTTCCATCGCCTGACATCTGGCCTGCGTCTCGGCTTCCATGATCTGGCAGCGGGTCTGCGTCTCGTTCAGCAGCGTATCGGCTTTTTGCTGGCTTTCATCTACCAGCTGCTGGCAGACCTCCGTCTGTCGGCCGCTGAGAGTCTGCACGTTTTCCAGATACTGCTCCGCTGCCGCCTGCGCCGCCTCGAATACCCGGTTCAGCTGCAAGGACGCCTCTGCGATAGACCCGGCCTTGTTCAACAGCAGCTGCCGGCTTGCCAGCTGTTCCTGCGCCTGCCGCAGTTGCTCCCGCAGGTCGTCCAACTGGCGGCTCTGATCCAGCATCAGCTCCAACAGCTCTTTTCGATTCAGCTTATGTAACTCTTTATCTGTCAACTGGTTCTTCCTCCTATCGCGCCCGAAAATGCGCAAAAAAAATTCGCAAAAACAACAAAATCTGCATTATGTTGTTTTTGCGAATTTTTTTTGCGCATTTTTGGGCGCGATAGCTGGTGGAAGAGATTGGCGGG
>ERZ779861.352-NODE-352-length-68934-cov-8.439960_pt1 | contig 68934 bp, 47 predicted proteins | sample MGYA00511558_ERZ779861 | MGnify/ENA primary metagenome ERZ779861 (study PRJEB29588, sample SAMEA2163432) | human gut metagenome | biome: human gut; feature: human-associated habitat; material: faeces | place: Denmark | collected 2008/2010 ...
GCGAAGAAAATCCGAGGCACTTGTCCTCGGACTTTGTCTACAGTCTGAAAGGACCGTATCTGAGAGATACGGTCCTTTTTGCATTCTATGTATATCCGGTCAGGCCAAGGCGATCATGAAAGTGCCTGCCACCACCAGTGCCAGCGCCAATAGGCTGCGGCGAGTCTGCTTCTCTTTTAAGAAGATGGCGGACAGCGCCACGGCAAAGAGCATGGAGCACTTGTCGATGGGCACTACCACGCTGGCGCGGCCGGTTTGCAGCGCCCGGTAGTAGCACAGCCAGCTGGCGCCGGTGGTGATCCCGGACAGCACCAGGAGCACGGCGTCCCGGCGGGTCATCTTTTTCCAGTCGCCGCCCTCTTTCTTGACCAGCACAATGGCCCAGGCAAAGACCAGCACCACCACGGTGCGCAGGGCGGTGGCCAGGGTGGAGTCCATATCCTGCACGCCCACCTTGCCCAGTATGGACTGCAGCGCGGCAAAGACGGCGCTGCCCGCGGCGTAAAACAGCCAGCCTCTTTCGCCCTTTTTGGCGTCGCCCTTTTCCAGCATTAGGGCTGTGCCGACGATCATCACGGCGATCCCCAGCCCGGTGAGCCAGTGAAACGGCTCGTGGAAGAAGATCAGCGCCAGCAGAATGGTCAGAAAAGTGGAGGATTTGTCCACCGCCACCACCTTGCTCAGGTTGCCGATGGATAGGGCCTTAAAGTAGCACAGCCAGGACAGTCCGGTGGCGGCGCCGGACAGGGCCAGAAACACCAGTGCCCGTGGGGTGATGGTGGAGACGGCGTTTTGGCACCCGACCACAAAGACCATCAGCCAGGAGAAGATCAGCACCATGCCGGTGCGAAAGGCAGTGGCAAAGTCCGAGGACACGGATTTGATCCCCGCCTTGGCCAGTACAGAGGTAGCGCCGGCAAAAAAGGCGCTGCCTACGGCAAATAAGATCCACATAAAGAGCCCCACCTCTTTCCATCAAAAAAGCCTCGCCGCCCGGTAAAGTACCGCAGCGCCGGGGCGTGCTTTTTGTTAAGATACAAAGGCGTAAATGCCAACGCCCAACCCGCTGCAAGCCATCAGCAGCGCCAGAATAATGGCGGTCACCTTGACCCATTTTTGCTGCATATTCTCTCTACTTCCTTTCTGTTACGCCATCCAGGCGGCACTTTCGTCTATGAGCTGCTGCCCCATTTTCTGGGCAACGGCTTTGTCTGCGGCTACGGCGGTCACATAGGTTTTGATCTTCGGCTCCGTGCCGGAGGGGCGCACGATCAGCTTGCAGCCGTTCTCTGCCTTGTATTCCAGCACATTGGATTTGGGCAGGTCAATGGGGGTGGATTTGCCGCTAACCAGATCGGTGGACAGGGAGCTTTGGTAGTCGCTGTGTTCCACCACCGGGCTGTCGCCCAAAGACTTCGGCGGATTTTGGCGCAGGTGGTTCATGATCCCGGCCATCTTTTCCATACCGGCCTCGCCCTCAAAGGTGTAGCTGACAACTGCGTTGTCATAGTAGCCGTAGTCGGCGTAAATTTTGTCCATTACATCGCCCAAACTCAGCCCTTGCAGCTTGTAGTAGGCGGCCATTTCGCAAATGAGCATACTGGCCACCACGGCGTCCTTATCCCGGGCATGGGTGCCGGCCAGATAGCCGTAGCTTTCCTCAAAGCCCATCACAAAGTCGTCTGCACGGCCCTGGGACTCCAGCTGCGTCACCACCTCGCCGATGTACTTAAATCCGGTGAGCAGATTCTTAAAGGTGCAGCCGTAGCGGGCAGCAATGGCCTGGGCCAGATCGGTGGATACAAAGGACTTCACCGCCACGCTGTTTTGGCTCAGGGTGCCTTTTTGCTTTCGCATTTCCAGCAGGTAATTGAGCAGCATAGCGCCCACTTCGTTGCCGCTCATCAGCCGTACTTTGCCCCCTTGCATTACCGCAATGCCTACCCGGTCGCAGTCCGGATCGGTTGCCAGCAGCAGATCGGCGTGGATATTTTCGTTCATTTTCAGTGCCAGTTCAAAGGCCTGCTTGATCTCCGGGTTCGGGTAGGGGCAGGTGGGGAAGTTGCCGTCCGGCAGCTCCTGCTCCGGCACCACATACACATGGGGCACGCCGATCCGGTCAAGGATCGCCCGTACCGGCTTATTGCCGGTGCCGTTTAGGGGGGTGTAGATCACTTTCAGGTCTGCCTTTTGGCACACGCCCCGGTTCATACACTGGGTCTCTACCGCGTCCAAAAAGGCGGTCATCATCTTTTCGCCAATGTATTCCACGGTGCCGTCTGCCACAGCGGCGTCAAAGTTCGCTTTCTGAATGCCGGTGAAGTAGTCCACCTTTTCAATATAATGGTAAGTCTCCGCCGCCTCGTCGTCGGTCATTTGGTAGCCGTTTTTGTTGTAGCACTTGTAGCCGTTATACTTGGCCGGGTTGTGGGAGGCGGTGAGGATAATGCCGCTCTGGGCGCCCAGCTGCCGCACCGCAAAGGACAGGCAGGGGGTGGGCTCCAACTCTTCATAAAGATATACCTTAATGCCGTTGCCCGCCAGCACAGCAGCCGCCTCTTTGGAGAACAGGTCGCTCTTGATCCGGGAGTCATAGCCGATGGCCACGGACGGGTGGTCGTATTTGGCGTTCAGATAATCGGCCAGTCCTTGGGTGGCACGGCCTACGGTGTACACATTCATACGGTTTGTACCGGCGCCGATCACGCCTCGCAGCCCGGCGGTGCCGAACTCCAGTGAGCGGTAGAACCGATCGCGAATTTCCTCATCCTGTCCGGCGATGGCTTGCAGCTCTGCCTGCAGGTCCGGATCAGCGGTGGCCTTTTCCAGCCACTGGGTATAGAGTTCTGTGGTATTCATACTGTCACCTTTGCCTTTCTTTGACGATGGGTCTGTCTCTTTCTGCTCCTCATCACGCTATTATTTTAATCCCAATTTGCACCGGTGTCAATAAGCATTGTCAAACGGCTGTCGGTCGTGTATAATAAAAGCAGAAAATCAGGAGAAGAGGTCGTTATTATGTATGCGAAGGTGGAGAGCTTGGGCCTGAACGGGCTGGACGCTTTTTCCGTTACGGTAGAGGCGGATATCAGCACCGGTCTGCCCCGGTTTGACATTGTAGGTCTGCCGGATATGGCGGTGCGAGAGAGTCGGGAGCGGGTGCGGGCGACCATTAAAAACGGGGGCTACCAGTTCCCGGTGTCCCGTATGACGGTAAATATTGCCCCGGCAGATGTAAAGAAAGAGGGCGCCGTTTACGACCTGCCGGTGTTTGTGGCACTGATGAAAGCCAGCGGCCAAATTCACGGCAGCACCGACGGCTGTGCCTTTTTAGGCGAGCTGTCTCTGGACGGCGAAATTCGGCCCTGCACCGGGGTGCTGCCCATGGTGCTGTGCGCCCGGGAAAAAGGGCTGCACGCGGTGTTTGTTCCCGCTGCCAACCGGGACGAGGGCAGCATAGTGGAGGGCATAGATGTGTTGCCGGTGGCCCATGTGCGCCAGGTGCTGGATCACTTGCAGGGCAAGGCACCGGTAGAGCCTTGCTACCGGGCATTTTCCCCGGAGGAGGACACGCTGGAGTACCTGGACTTTGCAGATGTAAAGGGGCAGCAAAACGCCAAGCGAGCGCTGGAGATCGCAGCTGCCGGGGGACACAATTGCCTGATGATCGGCCCGCCGGGCACCGGCAAGTCTATGCTGGCCAAGCGACTGCCGTCTATTTTGCCGGAAATGACCTTTGAGGAGCAGATCGAGACCACCAAGATTTATTCCATTGCCGGGGCATTGCCCAGCGGCACTCGGCTGATCAGCCACCGCCCTTTTCGCAGTCCCCACCACACGGTATCGCCCCAGGGGCTTACCGGCGGCGGTGCGGTGCCTAAGCCCGGCGAGATTAGCCTGGCCCATAACGGAGTGCTGTTTATGGACGAGTTCCCGGAGTTTGACCGGCGCACGAAGGAGTCTCTGCGCCAGCCCTTGGAGGACGGTGTGATCACCATTTCCCGCGCCGGGGGCAGCCTAACCTATCCCTCTAATATTATGGTGGTGGCGGCGATGAACCCTTGCCCCTGCGGATTTTTGGGTCATCCCACCAAGGACTGCACTTGCAGCCAGGCGGCGGTGAACCGCTACCGGGACAAGGTCAGCGGTCCCATTTTGGATCGGATTGACCTGCATGTGGAGGTGCAGAGCGTGGACTATGCCCAGTTGGCAGATACCACCCGGGGCGAACCAAGCAGCGCCATTCGGCAGCGGGTGAATCGGGCACGCCAAATGCAGGCGCGGCGCTTTGCGGGCACCGGCATTACCTGCAATGCCAAAATGCCGCCTCAAATGACCAAGGACTGTTGCCGCCTGACGGAGGATGCCTCCGCTTTGCTGCAAATCAGCTTTGATAAATTAGGGTTGTCTGCCCGGGCGTATGACAAAATCCTGCGCATTGCCCGCACCATTGCGGACCTGGAGCAGACAGAGGAAATCAACGGCGCCCACATCTCGGAGGCGCTGCAATACCGGGCGCTGGACCGGAAATACTGGAACCGATAAGAAAGGAGCGACTGGGATGGACGCAAGAATAGAAGAAACCATCAAAAACTTAAAAAGACGGGGATTTGAGCCGTATTATTTGGAGAGCCGGGCACAGGTGCTGCCCCTGGTGCAAAAGCTGGTGCCTGCGGGCAGCAGCGTGTCCCACGGCGGATCGGAGACCTTAAAGGAAGTGGGCGTGATCGACCTGCTCTCCGGTGGGGATTATCAATATATCAACCGGGCCGGACTGGAGGGCGAGGCGTTGCGCCAATGCTACCAGGATGCCTTTGGCTGTGACGCCTATTTCACTTCTTCCAACGCCATTACTACCGACGGCGTACTTTATAATGTGGACGGCAACTCCAACCGGGTGGCCTGCATTGTGTTTGGTCCTCGCCAGGTGATTATGATCGTGGGGCGCAACAAGATCGTAGATACCTTTGACCAGGCGGTAGAGCGGGTAAAACGCATTGCCGCTCCCCGCAACACCCAGCGGCTCCATTGCAAGACCCCTTGCGCCGCTACCGGCCATTGTATCAGTCTGGATCAGGAGAATCCCGCCCTGTGCGACGGCTGCTTTAGCCCCCAGCGGGTGTGCTGCAACTATGTGACCACCGCCTTTGACCGCCACATCGGCCGCATTAAGGTGCTGATCGTGGACGAGGAACTGGGTTATTGATTTATTGTATTGCCCGATTACCTATGTGTACATGAAAGGCGCCCCATACGATGGAATACCCATCGTATGGGGCACCTTTTTAGATTTAACTGGCGATAGACTCAATATTCTCTAATGTTAAGATCATATCACTATCATTAGAAAACTTGGTTTTGCTGTTTTTGTATTTTTTCAAAGTACGCTCATATTCTGATTTACTGACTGCTTTATCATTCACTTTATATGTTGGTGTGTCTGGTGTGGCCGCCTCATCGCTATACATAGAAATAATCTTTTTGCACATATCTGCATTTACGCTGTATATTGTTAATGATAAATGACCTTGATACCCCCAGTCCACATATATTAACCCACCTTTTTCGATATAACCAATCACGCCAAATGTGCCGCCTAAATCACCAACCAATTTGACTACTTTTGAATTTATGCAAGTATAAACATGTGCAGCAGAAAAATGCGCATCACCATCGCGTACCACAAGTTCTGGGGCATCGTCATTATCTATGTACACAAGGCTAAAACCGCATGCTTCAGGATTGTCTGCTTCAGCCAGAAATTGCTTTAAGAAGTTGGTATATGCCTTGCGCCAGTTGCCGACCGTTGGGTGCTTTTCTGCTTGTGTAGTGGCCGGCTTTGTGGTTGTTGGTTTGGGCGTGGTACATTTAGCCACTATTTTTCCTGACTCAATATGCCATTGCTTTTTTATTTTGCTGCTTTTACTGTCCCAGATTTTCCAGGATATTTTTATCTTTAACTTGCCCAAGACGCTATCTTGCGAATTTATAAATAGGTCGAGCGGTACATAGGCTTTGATGTCTAAACAGCCGTATTTGTTTGTGGACGCGTCGGCATTAAATACACCTATGGTCCCGCCAAAGTCAAACATATCTACATTAAATACTTCGCCTGCGATACAGATTTCCGGATTTACATAGCCCTTTACTTTTAATTCCAAATCGGTTTGCGGTGATGTGTTGGTTTGCCGGAATATGGGCAGTGCGCCTTGCTTGTATTTCATGGTTTCCGTTACCGTGGTTGAAGAAATGACAGACACACTTCCGTCTATGCCAATCTTTACGGTTATCTTTATTGCCGCGCCTAGCACGCCAAAAAGCTTTGCGTCCACGCGCACCGGTATTTTAGTTTCGGTTTTACCGGATACGGATATTTTGGATTCCAGGTCATAGGAGAGGTGTGCGTTACAGTTTTTGACAGTAATACCTACTGCATTGAATTCATCAACTCGCATGATTAACTTTTTGAGCGATATAGTACCGCTGATTTTTACATTGCCTACCTTTTTGGAGAGTTTTATGTCGTAGTTGAATGGGCTGGTGCTTGTGCTTGTTGGAATTTCGTTCCCTGCTAAGGCCAATGGCGTAATCGCGGCGGGAGTAACGGTTGGTGTAGTATCGGCATTTCCTGTTTCAATTTTCACAGTTGTATCTTTGTCGGAGGATGAAACAGCTGTTACTACCGGCGACGCTTCACCTGAAAATGTGTATGCGCCCAAAAATTCGTCCAGGCCGGGCGTGGTGAATTCTATGTTTTCTCCTTTTACCTTCTTAATCTTGAGTGCTTTTCCCGATGGATATGCGTCGCAAGGCTCTATTACCAATATGTCGCCAACTTTTACTGGTTGTAGCGTTGTGGCCTGATTCCCATGTATTTTTATGGAGCTTGTGTCAATTTTCTTGACATTATCTTTGTATTCTACGCTGCCGCTATTCTTGAGTTTGATGCCCTCTTTGATTTGCTTGGTGTTATTTAATATTTTTGTTGCATAATCGGCGTCAATATACGACTGATTATCAAAACGATCTCCTGTTTTTTCTTTGTAGAAATGAATGATTTCACTATCCGTGCGAATGGGTTTGTCATTAGCCGATATAAATTGCAGTCCGATGGATTTTACTGCAGTAATTACGGCAAATTCAGTTGTAGCTTTGTCATTTGGTAAAAACGATCCACCTTTGTCTAGGATTTCCCATTCGGCGCAGGCTTGTATTTTTTTGAAATTATCATTGCTTTGGTTTATGTCGTCAAAATAGCTTTTGTCATTCTTGCAGTCGGTATAGCCCTCCTGGTCAGCCAGCATTGCAATCCACTCTGTTCTGGTGATGGCATTTTCAGAAGATACGGCCGGTACACTGTGGTTGTTGTTTGCGGTATGCAGTAATAAGGCGACTGCTCCGGCAATGATAGCCGTTAGGAGCAGAAAGATACTTATTACGAGAATGAGTATCTTTGTGCCTTTATTAAGGGCTCGACTTTTTGCCCGGTTTTGGTTTGAGATGGATGGATTGTTGTTTTGATTATATGTATTTAAGGTCCTTTTGCAATAAGGGCAAGTATGATAGCCGACAGGTATTTCTCTATGACAGTTAGGACACTTCATTATATATCTCCCCTTAATCAATACTATATTTTGTATTGTATTAAATGGGCAGATCTTTTTCAATACGCTGCCAGCGTACTCTTCATGTCAAATTCGGCTTTGTATACAGAAAAACGCACTTGCATACTTGCAAGTGCGTTTGCTTATGTATGATTATTTGCCTTCCGCGCGGCTCATAGCCAGCTGGAAGTCTTTCTGATGGGTGAAGATCTCGTGACGATAGGGGTTGGTCTTGGTCTCCTTGGCTTTCTTCATAATGAAACCGAATACCACCACATTGACTGCCAGTGACAGTATAGAGATTACGCCCTGCGCTGTGGGGTTGGCAGCGGTGGGGTGCACCGCCGGGTTCATAAACCCGTCAGCATACACACTGGTGATCACGGCAAACTTGCCTTGATCCTGGAACAGCGGGAACACCTGGGCAAACATACACCAAATGGCCAGCGTGTAGGCACGGTTCTGGATCCAGCCGCCCTTGTTCCACAGCGCGTTGGCAAAGGTGGGCGCCAGCAGCAGAGCCAGGCCGCAGTACCAGGAGTGGGTGGGCAGGTTGTTGTAGGTGTACTCAAAGTTCCAAATATCGTAGGCCAGAATGTAGCACCAAGTCATATCCGGCCACAGCATATCTTGGTGGTTCTTAGAGGAGTAAATACCCCACCAGCCGGTCATACACAGAATGTTGATGATACCGGCCAGGCCGTTGAGGATATTCCACCAGCCGCCGAACAGCCACACATTTTCGCTGGAGAGCCACCAACCACCGGCAGCACCGCCGGCGCTGATGCCCTTAATGGCAGACTCAAAGTCGCTGGCCACAGCGATCAGAATGTTAATGGCCACAATGACAAAGGGGAACACCTTGAACCATTGGGTCTTGCCGATGCTCCACTTGTACTTAAGCATCATAAAGCCAATGCACCCTGCGGTGGCAGCATACAGCTTGGCATAATGGAACCAGCTGTTCATGTGGACCACCGTATCGTTATTAACCGCCCAGTCAACACCCTTTGCGGCCGCCACATTGATGACGATAAAGTACACGCTCAGTGCAGCCGGAAGCACCAGGAAAAAGAAAATGCCGCCTGCCTTGGAGCGGCGGGCGATTTCGTTAGCCAGCACCAACCCGGTGAAGACCAATGCCCAGCCCAGCAGCTGCCACAGCGCAGTATCGCCGTAGATTTGGAATAACATAGTTATCTCCTCCTAAAAATAAATCATTTTGCGCCGCAGCGCAACCCTTCCGTGGGCGGTTTTCCGCCCGCTTCAATGTTCAGTTTAGTCCTGTTTTTGTAGATTGTCAATCTTTTAACAAGCCCGGCTGCACATTTCTACATATTGGCAAAAACCGGGGCGGTTTTTTGTTGAAATTGAGTAGCAAAGATGATACAATGTCACTGGTATTACCAAGAACCACAGGAGGGGAACCTATGGAATTTGAAAAGCTGCAGACCGCCAGTTTGAAGGAATTGTTTATTTCGTCTGTGGAGGACAAGATTTTGTCCGGCGAGCTGCCCATCGGCGCGCAGCTGCCCACGGAGCGGGAGTTGGCGGAGATGATGGATGTAAGCCGGGGTGTGGTGAATAGCGGCATTGCGGAGATGGCGCACAAAGGCTTTTTAGAGGTGCGACCCCGGGTGGGCACCTTTGTGGCAGATTATCGCCGGGTGGGCAAGTCGGATATTTTTCTGTCCATTATGCACTATAACGGCGGTATTCTGCCGGAGCAGGAAATTCGCTCCCTGCTGGAGTTTAAGAGCCTGATCGACTGTTTTTCCGTGCGCAAACTCACTGCCCGCGCCATTACGGAGGCAGAGGTGCAAAAGCTGGAGGATTTTGTGGACCAAATGGCCGAGACGGATGACCCGCAGCGGGTGTCAGAGCTGGCTTATGCGTATAATCAGGAACTGAGCTTCCTTAGCGGCAACACCTTTGCGCCGCTGATCTATAATTCTTTTAAGACCGCCAATGTGCAGTTGGGCGCTCGATATGTGCAGCGTTATGGCAAGGCGTCCCTGTACCATTATCTGCAGCAACTGCTGGTGCAGCTGCTCAACGGCGATACCGCTCGGGCGGTGGCGCTGGTGGAGACGCACTTAACGGATATGATGACCGGCGAGCACCAGATTTACGAATAAGCACACACCAATACAGACGCAAAAAACAGGCTAAGCAATCTACATTGCTTAGCCTGTTTTGTATGTTGTTAGGAATTATGAATACGATAGACTTTTACGCCGTGGTGGGGTACGGTGGCGTTAATGGTGTTGTCGTTGAACCACTCGTCGCTCCACAGCTCATGCACCTCGTACTTGCCCGGCGTTTTGCGGAAGTTCAGGTACGCATCGTCCGCCAGAGCGTTAATGTCGTAGGTGACCGTGCGGCGGGAGGTGCCCTTGTTAAACAGGCACAGGGCCACATCGCCGTTTTGCAGCGGGCGGGCCAGAATATCCAGCCCGGCCTGGCGACGAATGCGCTTGCAGGGCTTGCACAGCGGGTCCTGGTCAATGTTGATCAGGTTTTTGTTGGTGACAATTTTTAAGGTGGGGTTCTCCCGCACCTGCTCGTTGTTGCCGTCCACAAACTTGCGCACATCGTTGCCAAGGATCAGCGGCGCGGCCATCATGCACCACAGGGAGAAGTGCGCCCTGTTCTCGTTCTCTGTCAGCTTGCCGTTGCCAACTTCCAACATATCCGGGTCATTCCAGGCCCCGGGACCGGCGTGCTCATACAGGCGTACATTGTGCTCATAAATCGTCTTAATGCTTAGCCACTTGGGCATGATATCCGGCGTGGTGCGCCACATATTGCCTGCCTTGGCTCCCCATTTGTAGGGATAAGCAAAGCCCCATTCGCAGATGGAATAGATGATGGGGCGCTCCTCTTCGCCGGTGATGACAGCCCATTCCTTGGTGGCCTCTTGCAGTTCTCGACCCATGCGGGCGTATTGCAGGTAAGAGGAGTCAGCCCGGGTAACCACCGGGTTGTAGAGCAACAGGTGGTTCTCGCCCGATTGCAGCTCAACCGTCAGCTGGATACGGCCGGTGGGGCTGGCGCCCTTGGTGGTGGGGAACAGCAGCTCATGTTCCTTGCCGTTGTTGACTCGAATGCGCAGGTAGCGCTGGTGGAGGCACAGAGATTTGTTATAGGCCAGGGTCAGGGCATAGGTGCCGCCTGCTTCTACGCTAAAGCGGAATCCGGCGGTGCCGGAGCCGTAACCGATCATACCGATGCCTTGACCGGAGGGCAGATCGCTGCACTTGACTACCCGGCCTTTGCCGGTAAATTCTGCTTCGCCGGGCAGCAGGATCAGTGCCGGTTCCGTCGTACCCGGCAGGTTCAGTTGCAGGTTTTCAATAATGGGCACATCACCCTTTAATACATGGTGATGACAAAAGTCATACTTGAAGAATTCGCAGCCCCAGCTGGCCAAGGTTTTGGCATCCAGCCGTTCGTGACCTAAACTGGCCGGTAGATCCTCGCAGGTGAGGGTCCCGTTAGAGGAGTACAGACCCACCTTAAAGCCCCGGCTGTTCAGTTGCTTGATCAGCGCCGGGATCCCCATAGAGAAGGTGCCCAAATCCCCTTGCAGGCGACCCATTTCGTCTCGCACGGAGCTGTGCCAGCAGTCGTCCAGGTTGATATAGTTGTAGCCCGCTTCTGCCAGGCCGCTGGCCTCCATGGCCTCTGCCACCTCCAGAATCAGATCCTGATTGATGTTTTGGCGGAAGGTGTTCCAGCTGGACCAGCCCATAGGGGGCACGGTAGCGCCGCCGTAATTCGGTGCGTCCGTGGTGTCTATGGTCAGCTTAGAGGGGTGTGCAATCTTTTCCATGGCGCACAGCGGGCAGTTGCCGTTGACGCGGGTGATGATAAACCAGGCTACAAACCACACCAATAAAATGGCTGCGATAGCCAGCAAAATAATACCAAAAATCATAACAATCCCATCTCCTTAAAGAATTCCAGTTCTTCCTTGGCAGCGGCGTAGGCATCGTCGCTGTCCAGTCCCCGGGCGGTGCGCACCATAAAGTCCTTGCGGTGCCGGGTGTTGTAAATCAGACGGTAGCACCAGGCGTACGGGGTCAGCCAGGGGTGGCCGTCTAAAAATCGAATATAGGGTATGCGGCGCATTTGGCTGTATGCCGGAAACGCCAGACGCAGCTTGCTGCGCAGGGGGCTTGCTTTCTCGCCTTGCTCCATTTGGCGGCGGGCAATGACGGCGCTTTTGTTCCGGTCCGCGTTACCAAAGGCACCGTAGCTGACCAAAAACGATTCACAGTCCGCTGTGTCATCCACATAAGGCGTACCCACGCCGTACCAGCGATAACACACGGTGAGCACAATCTTGGCGAATTGTGCCAAACCGGCTTTTTCGCACAAGGTCAGCACCGCTTTTTCGTCGATCCGGCACCTTTGCAGCATCACGGCAAGATCCAGGATCAGCTTGATTCCGGCGCCGTAAAAGCGAAAGTGGTGGGCCAAGTGGGCGATTAGATAGGCAAAGTGGTAATTGTCCTCCAATTTGCCGCAGCAGCCTTCAAATTGGGCTTGATCCATGGCGTTTGCAAAGGCAGTCTCACACCGGGGATCATCGCTGATCAGTGCTGTGTGCACCTCCAGCAACACATCGCCCTTGCGATAGTCATATACCGGGCCGTTCTGGGCAGTGCAGGCAAAGCCGCTGCTCATTAGCGCTTTTTTGGCTGCCTGGCGGTTCGCCGGGTTAATGAGCAGGTCAATGTCGCCCATTAGGCGGCACTCCGGCACCGGGTACAGCTCTTTTAAGATCGCGCCCTTAAAAAATACATGGGGGATGCCGGCGTCGCTGAGAACGCGGTACACCCGCTCTACACCCTGCTTTTGGTGCTCGTACAGGAACACGCTGCTAAAGAAGTGCTCGCTGAGTGCCAGTCGGCAGTCCTCCGGGATCACCTCGGTATTGGGTGCTTTGTTGCACACTGCGTACACCACAGCGATCAGATTATGCGCCTTGGCAATGCCGCACAGCTTGCGATAATCCATATCCGGGCGCAAGGTTACCGGCTCGTCCCGCAAAAAGGCGGCGGTCAGTTCAATTAAATAGGCAGTTTCAGCACACATGGATTCCATCGTTAAATAATGTTGTTTTGGTCCAGAAAATCGTGGGCGGCAATGAGAATACTCTTGTCATTGTCAAACCGCAGCAGCGACAGCGCCCGGTCATAGGTGAGCCAAATGTAGTCCTCAATTTCTTCCTTTTGCATGTGGATCACCGTGCTCGGGGTGGTGGCGGCAAAGATGGTTACCGTCTTTTCAACCCGATCCCGAATCCGATATTTGGACAGGCAGGAGAACCCCTCAATCAGCTTAACCCGCAAGCCCGTTTCCTCCTGTACCTCCCGTAGGGCGGTCTGCTCCTTGGTCTCGCCCCTTTCAATATGCCCTTTGGGGAAGCCCCAGTGGGCGGAGCGCTTGTTCTTGATCAGCAGGTAGCGCACCTCCCCCTTAATATCATGGAAGATGACCGCGCCGCAGCTGCTCTCGTAAAGGCATTCCAGCCGGTAGCCGGGAAAGTCCCGCTCCGGGTCCAGATATTCCAAAATGTCGTTGACAATGAATCGTGTGCTCTTGGGCGCCACAATCCAAATGGATTTCTTTTCTTTTTTGTTTCGGAGGACGGCTATCACACGCCCGTCAAAGTTACGCACAGGGTGGTGGATGCCCATAATGTAGGCAGTCTGGTCCTTTTCACCGTATACTGTGCCGTAGTTCAGCGGATACCGATAGCCCGTACCGTCCGTAGAGCCAATAGGCATAACGACCTTGACTCTGGCGTATTTACCGAGCAATTTGTATTCACCACCGAGATAAAAGTTACTATGCACTTATTATATATAAATTGCAAAAGCAATACAAGGCTTTCGCAAAGAAAATTCAAAAAGCCGTAAAACTTGGCGAAAAAAAAGCAGCCCTCCGGGGCAGGTGAGAGCCTGCACCCAAAGGGCGTTCTATATTATATACATTATATACAGGAGCCTGTCCGGCGGCGGGTAACAAAAATGGCGTACCCGAAGGTACGCCATTTTCATTTAGGAATGGGGGATTAACCACCCAGCTGCTGAAGCAGGTTACACAGTTCGCCGATTACTTTGTCGGTGTCGCCTTTCAGCATATTCAGCACGGTGCCTACCACATCGGTAATGGAGCTGTTGTCAGATCCACCGATCAGGGAGCCTACCAAGCTGGCTACTGTGTTGTAGTTATCCTTGTAGTTGACAACTTCAACCAGGTACCGCAGCACGGCAATCAAAGTCTCAGAGGCGTCGCCCTTTACAAACACGCGCGTGCCGTAAGTGGCAGCCTGAGAAGCATCGGTCATCACCTTGCCGTGGCTTGCCAGCTGGAACCAGTCAATATCCATCAGTTCCAGACCCAGGGGTTTACCCTTGATCTTGATCATGCCAAGCACCTGATTCAGCAGGGGAACAATGTTGTCCACGCCGATGATGGGCTTCAGCATAGCGGTCAGATCGTACAGGTCAATGTTCAGATCCAACTTCAGGCCAACCTTAGCCAGTAAACCATTCAGATCCACTTTGAAGGCCTTGAATACCTGAGTCAGTACGGTGTTCACATTCACGATGGGCTTCAAAGCATCCAGCAGAGCGGAAACCGGTGTAAACAGGTTCTCGATCAGCTGCAGCAGGCCGTCGTTGGCAATGAACAGTGCCAGGTTGGGCAGCATGGACATCAGGGTCTGCAGCGGTGCATTCAGAATGTCCTCTACCTTATCCCACAGGGAGTTGACAATATCCAACAGGATGTTGTCATAGGCCTTGCTGATGTCCTCTCTGTACTGATACTGGGTCTTAATGTTGTAGCAGCCGAATGCCTCCAGCAGCGGAACGACCACGGAAGAGTAGCCGTTGGAGCCGGGGATATGAACGATGTTGAAGATGCCCAGAGAAGCATCATTCAGCAGTACATCCAATACGCCGTAGAACGGACGCATTACAGCAGCCAGTGCATTAAAGAAGCTATCCTTATCCTTTACGCCCCACTTAAGAGCGGAGGTGTTGACCTTGGACCAGGAGGAGGCGGAGCCGATTACGGCAGCCGCATTCGCGAAGGTCTTGCCATAGGACTCATCGGTGAGCAGCTTGGCAACGGTCTTGGTAGAATAGTCAATGCCGGTCTGAGCCAGCAGGGCGGTCAGGTTGGTGGAGTCGTTGATCTTCACACCGTCCAGTGCCTTGCCGATGCCGGTGATCATGCCATTGATGGTGCTGTCCTTAAAGGCAGCGTCAGCGATCAGCTTGTTCAGATCAGCCAAGCTACCGATCAGGCCATCCAGCATAGGCGGAATGTTCTTCAAGAATTCTTGATCCACAGTGGAGGGATAAGAGAACTTGTAGTCCTTGGTCTGGTATTCGCTGTAATTCCAGAACGCGTTGGTGGGATTCTCCTGGAGCAGATAGAACAGCGCACGGATGATCTGGTCTGCGGAGGAGGTGCCGATCTGGTCAAGTACCGCGTTGATGATGGACTTGTAATCCTTGATCGCGTCGATACCGCCCAAAATGGACTTCAAACCGCTGATGTTCTTGGTCAGCAGGTTGGCTACATAGCGGAGCACGGCGATCAGCGTTTCGCCCTGGTTTGCAGTAACGTGCTTTCTATTATAATAGCCTTCGCTGTTCTTTGCAGCGCTCTTGACCGTGCTGACTGTGCCGTGGCTTGCCAGGGTACCCCAGTCGATCTTGGGCAACTGAATGTTGATTTTCTTAGACTTGAGCAGTTTGTTCACCAGCGGAACGATGGCGTTTTGGATGTCGCACTTGTTCAGGTGGTTCAGATTCAGGTGAATGTTCACACCCAGTGCGTCCTTAACCAGGTCGTTCAGTGACTTGCCGGCCAGAGCCTTGACAATGACCTCAACATCTACGCCGTTCTTCTTCAGTACCGGAAGGAGAGATGTTACCGGCGACAGAAGATTGTTGACGAGCTGTGCCAGGCCATTATTATCAATGTAGTATGCCACATTGGGCAGTACTGCGGTGAGGGTATCGAACGGAGCGTCCAGTACCTTGTTCAGGAAGCCTACGATGGGATTCAACACATCCGTCAGTACGCTGTCGGTAGACTTCTTAATGTCTGCCTTGTACTGCTTGTAGGTCTTCACGTTGGGGCACTCCAGTGCCTCCAGCAGCGGAACGATGGCACTTTCGTAACCATTGCCGCCATAGATGCTCAGGGACTTCACATCCTCGATCACTTTGTACAGGTTGATCTCCAGTACAGAGGTCTTGGAATACTTGTCAGAGCCCTTGATGCGAATGCGCAGTTTGCCATTCTTCAGCTGTACGGTGTCCTTAGAGGAACCGAAGTTCAGGTTCTTCACCAAATCGGTAAGGATCTGGCCAACGGCCAAGTCGTCGCCTGCCAGCAGCAGAGACAGTACGCCGTCCAGCGGACGCAGGATCGCAGCCAGGCCGTTTACAAAGCCCTGCTGTGCCTTTGCGGAGCCATCGGTGAAGCCCCAGTTGATGTTGCCCAGCTTCTTCCAGCTCTTGGCGTTTTTGATCGCCTTAGCTGCGGAGGAGTAGGTCTTGCCGTAGCTGCCGTCCGTCAGGAGCTTAGCTACGCCCTTCTTGCTTACATCAATGCCGGCATAGCCCAGGTAATCCTTGTAAGGATCAATGGCGCCGTACAGTGCGGAAGCCAGCTTGGTCAGGTTGGCGTTGGTGAAGATCAGGGAGCTAACCAGGTCTTTCAGGTTATCCTGCTTCACTACATCCAGGCCGGCCAGCAGACCGATCACGGAGGTGACCATGGTGTCCAGATCGCCAACAGCGTCGCTGGCGTCCTGTGCGGTCACACCGGCGGGATAATAGAAGCCGGTGGTCTTTTCCTGTACATACTGGAGGAAGGTCCAGTAAGCAGTGGTGGGATCTGTGGTCTTGGCGATCACAGCGTTGATGATGTTCAGCAGATCCTTCTTGGTCAGGCGGCTGATCATATCCAGCACTTGGCTTATGGAAGGATTGTCGATCACGACTTTCAGCAGATCAATGATCTGGCGAATTTGCAGTACATCGACCACCAGGTGGGTCAGGTACTTCAGAACAGCCTCTGCATTCTTGCAGTTTGCAATGTCCTTAAACAGGGTGGTGGGCAGTTCAAAGCCGAAGTTAGCCAGCTGGCTGTTTACAGCGTTGATCACGGTCACATCGTTGATGCCCAAGCCAGCCTTGGTTGCGCTCTTCTTCAGCAGGCCGGTTACAAGGGCAATCGTCTGCTTATTCTGCGCGTTTTGATCCTTGTCGTCCGTATTGGTCTTAAAGATCAGGCCCAGTATCGCGGAGAACCATGCGTCGTTCTTTGCCATAGAGGGCATCAGGTTGGACACCTTTGCGCTCAGAATGTTGGATACGCCGTGGATCTCCTTGTACAGCGGGTAAATGGCGGCAGTCGCCACATTGTTCAGGTCCTTGTTCATCACAATGGACAGGCCCTTGATCAGGTTGGTCAGCACGGAGACAGGCTTGCTGTAGAAGCCGTCCAGCAGCTTGCTGATGGGGGTGAGAATAGCCAGCAGGCCGGTTGCGCCGTCCTTTACGCTGCCCTTTGCATACACGCCCAGGCTAAAGCCCTGGGCTTTTTCCAGATCCTTAAAGATGGGGTACAGTACACCGTCATAGTAACCGGCATCCTTGGTCAGCACGCCGATCAGATCGGTGATGATGCCCAGGCTCTCGCCGAAGTTCTGGAAGAACTTGGTGTTGTTGCCTGCGCGGAAGCCCCAGTTGATCTTAATGTTGGTGGCGCCGGTCCAGCCGCTGGTGCTCTTGTCCAAGCGAATGGCGTTGTGCCAGGTAGGCAGGCTTGCCAGCTTCTTGGCGGCGGACTTGTTGGTCAGGTGATTGCTCACTGCGTGGGGAGAAATCAAGCCCTTCAGCGCAGCAGCCAAAATGTTGTAGTGGTAAGCACCGGTCTTGCTGGTGTAGTACACCGGCTTGCCGGCCTTATTCTTCTTCTTGTACAGCTTCTGGTTGCCGTCGTAGAAAACATTCAGGCCCAGAGCGTCCTCGTTCACCAGATAGTAATCAATTACATTCTCCAGTGCAACATACATCTGAACTACCAGATTGGTCAGATGATCCTCAGTGTAAACCTTCTTGTCTGAGGTATCGGTGGGCTTCTTGTCCCCGTCGTTCAGGAAGTTTAAGGTCTTATTGAGCATCTTCAGCATCGGGTTGGTGTTATCGCTGCCCAGGATGTAAGAACCAAGGCTTACCAGACCGCACAGGATGCCGGGGGTGGTGTTCAGGTTGAAGTTGTTCAGTGTGGAGTTCTCCAGCACCTTGGACAGTGCGGAGTCCAGATTGGACAGCAGAGAAGCGCCGCTCTTACTGGAGGTCTTGGGTACCTTTGCCCACTTGGGCTGGGTCTGGATCTTTGCCATCTTGCCGTTCACTTTCGGGAAGCTCACGTCGATGGTGTTCTTGGTCTTGGTGTCCATGGCCTGGATCACATTCACCAGCTGACCGATGTTGGACAACAGGAAGTAAGCACTTTCGGTGCTCAGACCAACAAACTTGGAATCCTTGTTATACACGCCCATTACGAAAGAGGCCTTGTCGTTGTACTTCAGCTGGAATACACCGTTGAGTACATCGCTGATGGTGCTCTTTTCGCCCAGACCGCCCATAGCGCGGATCAGACCGGTGATGATGGGCAGGTTGGTGGTGATCTTGTTGTCGGTGGCGGTCACATCATTGAGCAGGTCAATGATGGCGTTGAACCAGTCGTTCACAAAGATGTTTACAAAGCAGTCCAGAATCTTGGCCGGCTTGCCGCCGTCTGCCAGGTTCTTAAAGTTAACCAAAGACTGGTTGTAGAAGAACGCTTTGTCGCCAACGGTATCGCTCTTAATCTTATAATCGCTATAAGACCAGTCGGAAGCCTTCTTGGTGTTGTCAGCGCTCTTTACATCATATTTTTTAATGAAGTTCTTGCCCATGATGTCCAGAATTTTGGGCAGGGCAACGAAGAGGTTGTTGACGCCGTGGTTGTAAACGGTGCCCTCTTCCTTGGTCATGGCGCCACTCTTGGCGTCTTTTTCACCATAGGCAGCCACATACTGATCCACAGCAGCGGTGAAGAAGGTGGCCAGCTCGGACACAGCCTCATTCACGGCAGTGGCAGCGTCGCCGGTGAGCTTCAGTGCATCGGCAATGCCGGATGCCTTGGCACCCTGCAGCGCCTTATCGGCTGCATAGATGTTCAGGATTACCGGGGTCTTGGTGTCATCGTACTTGCCGGTGGTGGGGTCACCATACACCTGGCTGACGATCACATCTTTGCCGTCGGCATCCTTGCCATACTCAACACCGCTGATGTTGTAGTATGTAAAGTCATAGTTGGTGTCGCCGATCAGCCAGTGCATCAGGGTGGGCAGAACCTCGTTCAAATCCCAGCTCAGACCACCGCCCAAACCGACGGGGCTGCCAACGCTCTGGCCGTATTGATCCATCAGACCGCTCAGCAAACCGCCCAGGAAACCATTAAAGGGATCACCCTCCTGGTTGAATACCATGGGGATCAGCACTTCGTCAATCACAACGGTCAAAACAGGCAGCAACTGCATAATGGTTTCAACCGGGTGCTCGTACAGGTTCATCCATATATCGGTGAGCGCACCCTTCAGGTCAACCTTGGACTCTACCAGTTTGTAGACCACTTCGTTCATAACCGCATTACCGGTGAGGTGCAAGCCTGCGATGGTTACGCCTTCCTGATCCTCAGGATCCAGCAGTACCATGTACTGATTGATGGCGTTGTTTACAGCAGCAACAGCGAAGGAATCCTTAAAGCCGTATTTCGCGAAAGAATACTTTCTGCAAGAATTAGAGATAACCTTGGCGTCGGTAATCTCAAAGTAGAAATCAACGGCCTCGTCAACGCTCTCTTTCAGTTCACCACTGTAGAAGGTCTTTAGCAGATCTTGGTTGATGGTGGCGATCACTTCTTCGGGGGACATGCCGCCGACAGTTCTGTTCTCCATCAACGCTCTGCGGTAAATACCCTCGGTACGCGTATCCAGATCCTCACTGCTCCAGTAAGTGGCCATTGCCGGCTTGGTTACAGGAGCGATGCCCTTGTCTGCATAGTCGCCGTTCAGGTAAGCCTGGAAGGTGTCACGGCTGGAACCGATTTTTGCGTTGCCGTCGGGCACATTCTTGTTCATGTCCTCACGCAGGGCAGCTACGGTAGCGTCATCCAGCTGCGCAGCATAGTACTCGCTAACAAAGGCGTTATCGCCGTTGTTGGCCAGTACGGCAGCACCGATCTTGCAAGCGGCTGCCAGTGCAGCATCGTCATCCTTGATGGTGTTGTAGTCCTTCTTGGCCAGCTTGCACAGATAAGCCTTGGCGGCCTCTGCCAGTTCACTGCTTGCCTTGTCGGACTGATACTGGAGCAGCACATACCAAATCGCTTCGCTCATGGTGCTGACTTTCTTCTTGCTGCCGGCTTCTTCGAAGTAGGCGGTGAAGGTGCCAAAGCACTTAGCTACATCCTTGAAATCGTCCAGAGCAATCAAGTCGTCTACTTTGTACGATTTGTCTTTGTAGGTAACGGTAGCTTTCTGGATGTCTTCCAGGGTGTCCAGGCTGCCTTCAGCAGTACCCAGCACCTCGAGCACTTTGTTCAGTGCGTCATAGGCAGCGCTCAGGTCTTCCTGCTGCTTAGCCTGTTTCTCGGGGAACTGCTCCAGCAGGGCGGACAGATCGCTCAGCGTGTCCTCGCACCATTTGGCCAGTTCTGCGTCGCTGGACGAAATGTTGTTGACGCAAAAAGAAAACAGCTGATAAAAGCTCATCTTCGCATCTTTCTCGTCCAGGTAGGCATACGCCACATCGGAATACCCTTTCCGGTAACCGTCAATGATGTCTGCCTTATTCATGGGGCTGCTCAAAAGATTAAGCAGCGTGGGAGACACACCCATGATCAGATCACTGATCGAGGTGGTGTCGGTGACGGTCATCCCCAACTTCTCCTCAAGCGCCTTTTTGATATTCGGCTGATTGAGCAATGCCGGAACATAGGTGTCTACCAGTTCCGTCAGTGCGTCAAAGGTGGAATCGGCACTTGTGGAGTTCTTCCAGATGCCCTTGTCTTTGTCCGCTGCAAATGCAGTGAACCCGACAGAGCAGGTGGTGACCATCATTACTACAGCCAAAAATAGGCTGAGTAACTTTTTGCCCGTCTTCATAATTCATCTCTCCTTCTGATATGTTGACGAACTTGTCGTTTTGGATTCGCCTGGGCAGCGCGCCCTTTTAGCGGAGGATGTGCTTACAAGTTGCGTTAACAATTTGTTCACAATTCCTCTGCTAAAAGGGCGCAGGATACCCACGCGTACAACAAATACAGTATATTTATACCAAATATAGAACGGCAAGTCAATAGGTTTCCGAAAACTTTTTAACAAAATGTGAACGGGTGGGCAAAATTTCCCGATTTATAGCGAAATTCCGGCGCAATATTTTTTTTGCGTACTTATATATCAAGCCATGTTTGGCCCGGCCGACGGATCTGCGCTGCATTCTTAATCTTGGATTTGCGTGGAGGATCAGGGCGCGTTTATCGTTATTGCTGCATTCGACAACTGCTGACAGAAATTCCACCGGTTTTGGAGGAAAAATTGTGGAAAATCCTGTGGAACTTGTGAAAGTCTCCCGCCGTTACGCCAAAAAATCGATGGTGTAAAGGGGCACACCTTTGCGTGTGAAAACCCCGCGTAAAGCACATAACCTTTACAAGTCGAAACTTGCAAAATAATGGGCATTATCTTTTAACTAAGCGATAAAATATGAACAAATTGTTAATTTCGTGTAAATTAAATTTGTCCGTTCGCACAAAAAACGGCCGCTCAAATTGTGCAACATTCCGAAAATCAGAAAAATCACGGCTCTTTATTGATTTTTGGTGACCATCGTGTTTTAATAAGAATGCGATAAATGTGTTTCTATGCGCATTTTCATAATGTATGGCGTCCGGCTGCAATGCCTTCATCCTGAATATCGGATTGCCCGATGGTCAGAGGATGGGACGGCGCGTACACGCAACCATTTATTCGTAAGAATTACAAATTACTATGGAGGTAAAAATTAGTGAAAGCTAAAAAGTTTTCCCGCAAGTTGCTTGCGCTCTTTTTGGCGGTCTTGATGGCGATGAGCTGTTTCTCCGGTGCTATGGTCGCTTCCGCGGCTAATGCTTCGGCAAACACGAAGTACCATGACCAGGACTTGGACTTCAACTCACTGGGTTGGCCCATCCTCAATGATGAGCAGGCCTGCACAGCCCTTTTGGACTTTGTGGATCTGACTCTTGCTCAGGCAAACATCGCACCGATGAATATCGACCTGAGCATTCTTGGTAGCATCTCCATCAAACTGGGCAGCGTGGATGAGGTACTTGAAACTGTTCAAAATCTGGACAAATTCCTGAACGACAAGTCCGGACTGCTTCTGGTGGCCGGCGATGCCCGCTATGTAGATTTGAGCGCAGTTAACGGAATGTCCCGCAGCAAAACTTCCTCTACCGATATTGTACGCGGTATTGTGAAGCTGGTTCGGAACATTTCTTCCGACGGGGGTCCTGAAGGCGCCAACGGCAACATCGTAAAGAAATTGCTGCGCGGCGAACTCAAATTGGGTGTCGTCAGCAGCTTCTTGGATGTTTACAAGACCCTCGGCGACCTGATCGGTATGTCCAGCGGCTACCAGAGCAATATGGTATATAATATTGTTCAGCAGCTGGTTCTGGAGAATACCGGTTGGTTTACTGCAGAGGAGAAGGCGCAGATCCGGAACAATCCCAGTCTGGAGACCAGCAAGCTGGATTCCATCCTGCTTGATAAGCTCTCCACCCAGTTGCTCAGCAACATTACCGCACAGATTACATACGCCGACGGTACCAATTCTCGAGACAGATACGCACAGTATCTGGAGAAGGGTTCCGCACCGTATATTGACACGACCAACCTGCATTATGTAACGCAGGAGGATCATGACAAGAACGGCGAGGCCATCGGTAATGTATATCTGTTCCGCTACAAGGATCAGAAGCTGGAGCTGAAGCCCACAGATACGCTGTTTGACTTTGGCTTCCAAGCCTTTGAGATGGCGTGGAACACCGCCTTGAAGGATACGCTGGGCCAGTTGAATTCCGGTGTGGGCGGTTACGACTACAATTACTATATGTGGTACACCGGTGCCACGACCCACAACACGGCTTGGGACTACAGCAATGTAGCCAACAACTACGGCGCTGCCGATGTGCAGGCTTGGGCCGCTTATGAGTGCCAAAAGGCTGCAAAGGACCTGAAGCCCGGCCAGACCCTTGGCGAAGAGTACAAGGATGCGGCTTCCTATCTGGCTTACATCAAGGCGGATCTGGAGAAGTACAACAGCCGTGACCTGGTGAAGGCTCCTACCTACACCTGGAGAGATATTGACTCCACCACCCTGTTCAACAAACTGCGTTTCAGCCCCATGTCTGTTTACTACTTTAAACAGGCAACCGGCCCCCTGAACTGCAGCTTTGCTGAGACCGGTATGAAGAACATTGAGGCATTCATGGCAAATGATTACAGCAGCTACAGCTCCATGCTGGCAGCGCTGAATGATTTCCTGGTTGCCGCAGTAAAGGACTTCCTGCCGAGTTATGATGCCAGCGGTCTGACGAAAGTAAATTCCGAGGATCCCGGCAATGTAGCGCAGACCCTGGTTGGCAATATGCTGAAGGTGCTGCAGTTCATCTGTGATAAAACGGATGCGAACATTCTCGGCGCCTTCTATCATGAGAACGGCGAGGGCACTGCTCTGACCGAGGCCAATCTGGAGAGCGCGATGATTCCGTTTGCAATTTCTGCACTGCGGAATATCCCCGACTTCAAGAAGGGCATCCACAATGAGGACCTGGACGCTTGCAACGATGCAGAGGGCGTAGCTGCTCTGGCGTTGCAGCTGTATCTGGGCTATGTGCTGCCGGATCACGACTACTCTTCTCTGGTGCAGAAGGGCGCAGACGGTAAGTACGATGTAACCATTGACAATCTGCTGCTGATGGCTCGTGATGCTGTGGGTTATGTAATGAGCCCCTATATCATCATGCACGACAAGGACGGCAACCTGTGGAATCCGGAGACCGCTACTCTGAATGACGGCGTTTCTCTGTTTGATCTGCTGAATTCCGTTGTTGTTTACTATGCCGGCACCGACACCTTTAAGGACGGCGAGCATGGCAAGGGCCTTGCCAATCTTCTGGGCGTTTGCGACACCAACGGCAATTGCCTGGTGAAGATGTCCAACTCCCTGTGGGAGAACATCAATGTGATCGCCAACAAGCTGCTGCCTGTTGCAGGCGTGCTGCAGTATGGCGATTCTGCAAAGAAAGGCGCTTTGAATTCCGAAGAGCTGATCTACACCGATGTGATCCAGGGTATGCTGAATATTGGTGTGGCAGATGCGAACGGCCAGTATGGCGTAACCGGGTTTGTAACCCGTCTGCTGACCATGGTTTCCGCACCGCCCATCAAGAGCGAAGGCATTATCCGCACCGTTTACAATGTATTGGCTGATCTGGTGAACGTTGTATTCGGCGGCCGCTACGGCACAGCCCGTAATGTGGTTCCCGCTGCTGCGACCAACGATCATCCCTTCGACGATCTGCTGCAGAAGGATACCTTTGCCGGTACTTCCAGCAACAGCAGTTACGGCGTACTAGGTACCCTGGTATACAATGTGTATGAAGCCAGCGGCGGTGTAAAAGGCGACAGCGGCAAGACCGATACGATCCTGCCCGGCGCTATGTACACCGTACAGGCTGTGAACAGCCTGATCGGCGGCCTGATCACCACTTTGGCGGATCATAACATGAAGCTGGCTTCCGCTCGTGTGGCAGACAGCAACTTGACCCTCAGCTATGGCGGTGACACCACCACCACAACGCTGACGGTTACCAATAACTGCTACGGTCTGAACCGTGCAGTGAAGAACGCCGAGGGTAACTTCGTTGCTCGTGGCCGTTACAACATTGAGATCACGAATGTGGCCTCCGATAACAGTGCTTGCACCGTAGACTTCTCCAGCAAGACAGTTGTTCCTGAGAAGTCCGCTTCCTTCACTGTTACCAACGGCGGTTTTGATGCAGATACTGTAGTAACTTACACCGTTACTTACAACATTATCGACACCAACACCAACCAGGCCCTCTACACCGGGCTGACCTGCAAGACTTATCAGTTTGTGACTCCGGGGAAGAACTGGTCCGATTCTGTGTATCCGGGCGGTTCTCAGGACGGCAGATTCTCCAATGGTTCTTCCGGTATGACCTCCGATGGCCAGGCTACCGTGAACAACACCGGTTACTTTGGTAACCCTTACGCGAACCAGAAGCCGTTCCGTGTAAGCTATCCTACCGATATTGTTCTGGCAAGCTCTAACCTGGATGCAGTGAAGAACTACAAGATTCGTCTTGGCTATGACCGTACCCTTGCCGGTTCTCCCGACAAGACTTTGGACGGCGTTTTTGCTTACAGCACCGGTTCTGTTAAGGATTCCTTTAACAACAAGACCGTAACTGTAAACAATTCCAACATGATGGCCGCGTTTGATAAGGTCACCGGTGATGTGCTGAACTACGAAAAGGTAGACTACACCACCGATGGCGGTCAGACTTGGGTCAAGGGTGTTGCCGCAAATCAGGTTCCCTCCAACGGCGTATCTCGTGTGAACCACGCTTACACGCTGAGCGAGCTGAACGGCGGCGGCGCACTGGCTGCTGCTGTTAAGGATAGCAACGGTTATTACACCGCTGTTTATCTGAAGAGCGGCTCTGGCGACTTCGCTTACAGCAACTTGCTGGGCAAGGTTTCCGGCGCAACCGGCATTGACGGTCTGTACATCCAGACTGGTTCCGTGACTCTGTCTAAGGACAGCTCCTCTTCCCTGGATCTGTTCAAGTATGATGGTTCTACGGATATTTCTCAGGTATCCAAGAAAGAAGTGAAGTTGAGCTTCTACTGCGGCAACCACCCGGCAACCGGTAGCTTGAAAGTGACCGTTGCTGACGATGGTAACCGTGGCCAGTTCAATAGTGCGTACGATTCTTTGAATAACTACATTAAGAACTACAGACCTTCTGACTTTAAGGATTACGATAAGGCCAGCGGCTCTTCTGCAACCTATGATGCGGCAACCGCTGCTTTGGCTGCCGGCTTTGAGGCCCGCCAGTCTCCGCTGAATCTGTCCACTGCCGGCACTCTGTCCAGTGCGTTCGCTAAGACGCCTGTTACCTCTGAGGTGAAGACCGTGATCGGCGAGCCTGCAACCAAGCCCGTAACTTCCTTGGATCAGCTGCCTGCAGCTCTGGCTGCTTATGCAACGACTGACGGCACTTATTACTATGCTGACAGCGCTATGAGCCAGCTTTATTACACCACGGAGGCTCTGACCGATGCTGATGTAACCGGTGCGACTTCCACCAATGTTGGTGGTCAGGCTTACACCACGGCTACCGATCCCACCGGCCAGACTGTTGTGAAGAGCGGTTCTTCCTGGTACTTCCTGAACGCCCAGGCTTATGCCACCGCATGGGATACCACCTCTTATGAGGCTGCTCCCTATGCGATCAACGGTGCTGAAAAGGAAGGCACCTTCAATCAGGCGAAGTTCGTTTACTACAATGCCAATGGCGTTGCCGTGAGCAAGGACTTCACTGTGAAGCACATGGTGACCGAGAAGTCCATTGTCAACAATGGTAGTGAGGAAACCCGTGCACTTGCCATGCAGGCAAGAGACAAGATGCGCTATGCTGTGGATCAGTGTGCGCAGATGCTGAGCGTTACCGTTGCCGGTCAGATCTTCACGGATGTTTCTTCCATTCGTGACGGTATGACGGACGCCAACTTCGATCTGCCCGAGTACCAGAAGATGGTATCCGTGGCGAAGGATGCTGAAAAGATGTACGCTGCAGATATTTACCTGAAGAGTGACGAGTCCAAGACGGTGCTTGCCACCTGCGCTTGGAACCAGATCGACCAGACCATTGCTGACCTGGCAAACACCAATGGTAATGACGCTGCGGATTATACCTATGCATTCTCCACCAGCACTTCTTCTCTGCTGATTGAAGAGGCTGTTCGTATGTTTAGCCTGTACATGGGCACTGTGACCGAGCGCGGCTATATCGGCGACAAGGTGGAGGCTGAGGTTTCTCACGCCAGCGGCAGCGCTTACAGCGCAATGACCACCACCTGGACAGATTCCGGTAAGGTCGATGCAGATGGCAACGCCATCAAGAATGCTGCAATCGCCACCACCGCGACTTCCGCGAAGTACGGTGCTGTTGAGGGCGGCAAGCTGGTTAACAAGGGCGAGAAGGTTTACACCGACGAGTCCTGGACCAACTATGTGAACGCACTGGCTGCTGCTGTAGATGTTGCGACCACCGGTAACGGCGACTACGCCCATAAGGACGCTGCCACCTATGTTCCGGCTGATAAGGACAACTACACCGCCAACCTGTCTGCTTGCTTCACCGCTTACAAGAACCTGGTAGATGCAGAGAACTCTCTTGAAGAGGGCACTGCTCCCTCCGGCTTCGCTGTAACCGGTAAGGTGCTTGCTCTGGCGAACACAACCGGTAAGGTTGCTGGTAATGCATTTACCGTTGTTGGCTGTGATGTGGTCATCAATGGCGAGACTGTGGCTACCACTGGTCAGGATGGTACCTTTACCATTCCGTCTTTGGCTGCCGGTAAGTACACAGCAACGCTCAGCTACCAGTATGGCTTTGACCGTAACATCACCATTGAGGTGAAGGACGGTAATGTGGATCTGGGCAGCTTTGGCATGGTTGCTTGTAACTTTAAGAAGGATGCATCGATCGATGCTTCCGACTTTAGTGCTTATAAGCGTGCAACCGGTAAGAAGAGTACTGACTCTGCTTATAATGCGGCTTGCGACTTCAACCATGACGGTAGCATTGATGCTACGGACTACAGCATTTATAAGGCATTCTCCGGTAAAAACCTGAGCGACGCTATTTACGGCTAAATCCTAACTTAAAGTACCCGGGCGGTGCTTCGGCACCGCTTGGGTCACACTGATTTTGATTATGAAATTGAACAAACTCAAGAGAACACTTGCTGCTTTCTTATCGTTTGTATTGATTTTGACCTTAACCTCTATAACCCCGCTGGCTGCCCAGGGTACCTTGGGCACCGAGCAGCCCCACCTCTCCTGTACCTTTACGGACAGCGAGGGCCGGGCGGTAGACGGCAATGCACTGTCTGCCGGGGATTATACCGTATCCTTTACGCTTTCCGGTATGCAGTCCTTTGCCGTGATGCAGTACACCATGTCTTATGACGCGGCTGTGCTGACGGTCAACGGTCACAGTGATCTGCTGTCGGACAGCAAGCCGGATCAGCTGCGGGGCCTTGGCGCCGCCGGTGTGCTGGTGCAGAATGGGACCATCAACTTTGGTTTTATCACCAGGGTGGACCAGACCGCCACCACCACCGCCATTGATGCGGCGGGTCAGCTCCTTTTGAAGTTGCAGGTTACCGTTGCTACGGTTGCGCCTGTGGACTTTGCAAAGATTGTGACCTTGGATACGGACCCGAACCAAACCTTCATTGAGGCAGATTATGCGGATTATGCCGATTATGGCACGGCTGACCAAGACTGCTATGCGCTGGTCACCGCCTTTGACGGCTATACCGCAACGCTGTATCCCATGACAGCGGATCTGTCCCCGGCCACCGGCCATGCCGTTACCGGCAAGGTGCTGGCGCTGGCCAATACCAGCGGCAAGGTCGCCGGCAGTGCATTTACCGTCATCGGTTGTGATGTGCTGATCAATGGAGAGGTTGTGGCAACTACCGGCGCAGATGGCGTATTTACCATTCCGTCTTTGGCAGCCGGTACTTATACCGCTACGCTGAGCTACGCCTACGGCTACGACCGTGACATTGAGATTACGGTTGCTGACGGTGATGTGGATCTGGGCACCTACGGCATGGTTGTTTGTAACTTTAAGAAAGATGCAACTGTTGATGCATCTGATTATAGTGCTTATAAGCGAGCAACCGGTAAGAGTAGTTCCGACGATGCTTACAATGCTGCGTGCGACTTTAACCACGATGGCAACATAGATGCGACTGATTACAGCATCTATAAGGCGTTTACCGGTAAAAATCTAAACAATGACATTTATGCAAATGCATAAAATAAGGAGGATTTCATAGCATGCGCAAAAGCGTAAAGAAAGTGATTTCCGGTGTGCTGGCAGGTATGATGATCCTGACCGCTGCTCCGATTTCTGCTATGGCCGCAGATTATCAGTTGGGCGATGTAATTGCTGACTCTGATGTTTGCGCCCCCCAGACTTTGCAGCCGAAGATTGATGTAGTGTGGACCCCTTACACCGGTAAGGGCGGTGCATTCGTTAATGATGGCGATGAGAGCTGGGTAGCAGACGGTACCACCGTAAATGACCTGAGCAAGCACTCCGTTGAAGGTAAGACTGTTGAGGAATTGCCTTCTAACAGTAAGTACGGTAAATTTGGTTTTGTTGCTTGTACCTTCATTTTGAGAGATACCGCTGGTCAGTTCGGCGCAACCCAGTTTAAGTTTACTTGGGACAGCGCTTTGACCATTGGTAACCGTATGGGCAACACCGGCAGCTTTAAGACGACACCCGCATTCGAGGGTACCGGCGCCGAAACCCTGTATAATTCAAATTGGGAACCCTATATGACTGATGATGCTTCTGCTTTGAGCACCACCGATGCATATATTTCCTTTGGTAACCCGCTGGATGCCAACAACAACGACGCGGCTGTGACTCGTTGGGTTGGCGAGACTTCCAGCATTGGTGATCCGGATGCCGGTACCGTGATCGATGGTCTGTACATCTGCACCATCGGTTTCAAAGTAAAGGCCGGTACCACCATCAGCGATGACCTGCTGCACTTTGAGCGTGCTGAGTATTGTGGTATTCCTTACAATGCTTTCGGTACGGATGTTCCGTATATGTACACCCTGACCGGTAAGTCTTGGAGTGAGGGTACCCCCGTTGGTACCATCGAGTGCCCCATGAAGGCATCTGCTCCGGAGACCAAGTCTTACACCGTTAACTATGTGACCGAGGACGGCGCTTCTCTGGGCACCGAGACTGTGGAAGAGGGCAAGAGCCCCGCTTCTGTACCGGCTCTGCCCACGAAGGCTCCCGATGCTGCCGGCCACTACAGCTATGCTTGGGATACCGATCCCACCACAGCGACCATTTCCGCAGACACCACCTTCACTGCTAAGCTGACCACCACGCCTCATACCGAGACGAAGCTGGAAAGCAACTTTGTGGATGCCACCTGCGATAAGGACGGTTCTAAGACCGTGACCACCAGCTGCTCCGTGTGCGGCTATGTGATCAGCGTTGAGAATGTGGTTATCCCGGCTACGAAACACAACTGGGGCGAGTGGAAGCATGACGATGCTACCGCTAAGGCTGATTCCAAGCACACCCACATCTGCCTGAACGATGCGTCTCATACCGAGAGCGAAGCTTGTAACTTTATTTCTAAGGTAACTCAGCAGCAGACTGCTGATCAGCCTGAGATCACCACTTACACCTGTAAGGATTGCGGCTACTCCTACACTGAGGAGACCAAGCCCGCTCTGGGTCATACCCACAACTACGGTGCCCCCGTTGCTGATTACACCAGCGGTGAGGCCTTCGTTGAGGGTAAGGATTACACCCACACTGCTACCTGCACCGGCGAGGGTACCTGCAGCCAGCCTACTAAGACTGACAAGTGCACCTTCGATAATGGTGTGGAGACCAAGGCTGCTACCTGCACCGAGGACGGCGTGAAGACCTTCACCTGCACCGAGTGCGGCGGCACCTACACTGTAGCTATCCCGGCTACCGGCCACGCTTGGGGCCAGTGGAGCCATGACGCTGCAACTGCAGAGGCTGATGCCACCCATACCCGCGTTTGCGCCAATGACGCTTCTCACAAGGAGACCAAGGCCTGCGACTTCACCGCTAAGGTGACCCAGGAGGCTACTCTGGATCAGGCCGAGATCACCACTTACACCTGTAAGGACTGTGGCTACTCCTACACCAAGGAGACCGCTCCGGCTCTGGCTGGTGTGACCGTAACTGTAAATGCTGTGGAGAACGGCTCTGTAACCCTGGCCGGTCAGGATGTGACCGCCGGTGGTTCTAAGAAGTTCGCTGAGAACGGCACTTACACCCTGGTTGCGACTCCCAATGAGGACTGCACCTTCGTAGGCTGGCAGACCGGTAACAAGATCGTTTCCACCGATGCTACCTACACCACCGTGGCTGTCGCTGACGTCACCTACACGCCCGTGTTCGCTGAGTCCGCTAAGCCCGTTCAGTTCACCTTTGTTGATATGTTCAACAACGTGATCTCTTCTCAATCTGTTGCTTCCGGCGCAGATGTGAAGATCCCGCAGGCGCCCACCTACACCGGCTACACCTTCACCGGTTGGTCCGCAGATGAGGCTACCATTAAGGCCGCTACCTCCTCCATGACTGTTTATGCACAGTATGAGAAGGACGCTGCCGCTACCTACACTGTAACCACTGACGCTGATGCTACCGTTGCTTACGGCAGCAACTCCGCACAGGGTACTCTGGCTGACGTTCCTTACGGCACCCAGGTAACCGTGTCTAAGGCTGGCGCTACCGCTTGGGCTATCGACGGCAAGATCGTTGCTTACGGCGACAGCTACACCTTCTATGTTGCTTCTGATGTAACTGTGAAGGCTGCTTCCGCTACCACCCAGGCTCCCGTTGTGGCTGCTGTTTCTGCCAACCAGGTTGCCGGTTCTTACAAGGTTGAGTTCGTTGCTACCCGCGCTATGGTGGATGGCTGCACTTACCTGAAGTCCGGTTTCGTGTATGGTAAGAACCTGACCGATGCTGACCTGACTCTGGCCAACGTTGGCAAGAAGGGTTCCGCTGATAACTCCGGCGTTGTGAAGGCAGCTTATGCCAACAGCACCGAGGGCAGCACTCAGTTCATCCTGAGCTATGGTATCTCCGCTCAGACCGGCACTGCCTCCGCTAAGGCATTCTTGACCTACAAGGATCAGAATGGCGCAGTGAAGACCGTGTACTCTGATGTGATGAACCACACTTACGCTTAATCGCGTAGACCCCTATTTATCGCTCCTGCCGGCGGGCAACTGCCGGCAGCGATATAAGGCAATTTAGGAATAGGAGGAATGTCTTCATGAAAGAAGCTTATTCTAAGCCTGTTGTCGACGTCAAGGAATTTCAGCAGATCAATGTGATGACCGCAAGCGGTCCTGAAATTGTTGGTGGCGAAGACGACTAATTGCAATTAGTAAAATAATTGCTCGAGCGAAAAGAGCCGAGGGAGCAATCCCTCGGCTCGATTTTTTTGCTTTACCGGTGCGGCAGGTTGGTTGCACCGGGTCTGTATTGTACGAACCGACGGGGAGACCGTCGGCTTTTTTGTTTTTTTATGGTAATGGAGCGGCACTTATGGTACAATGAAAGCAGACGAAACGAATTGGAGGCGGCGGTATGAAAAAGATGACAAAGCGCCTGGCGTGCTTGGTGCTGGCGTTGGTACTGGCCTGCTGTGCCCTGCCGGGGGTCACTTACGGTGCCACCACCTCGGTAGATCTGAACCAAAATTACCTGTTCCGTGCCCGGACTAACGCCTTTTCCTTTGGCACCGGTGAGACGGCAAACCTGACCTTTACGCCCCAGTACACGGCGAAATACACCTTAAAGCTGTACGGCCATGTGACAGGCGGGCGGAATATCCGTGCCAGCCTGACGAACCCGGACGGCACGGTCACGGACTTTGAATACCCTAACCGTACCGGCTCTACCGTTAAGGATTACAGCCATCCGTACCTGACCGCTACCCTGGAGCAGGGCAAAACCTATACCTACTCGGTTAGGGGCTGGACGGCAACCAGTACCGGCGCAACGGTAGATGTGGACTTTACCAGCGGCGAAAGCGGCACCCTTTCCCAGGAGGTGGGGCTGCGGCTGTATCTGGACCAAACGGAATTTACCGCTTACAGCCAGCAGGCGGTGCTGAATGCAATGAAGCTGCTGATTGTGGATCGCACCGGCGCCCACTTGGAATGGAAGTATAAGGATGCGATGGGCAGCCTGCTGGTGGGCGGCGCCGATGTGATCGTGGATCTGTCCGCTTGCGGTGCCTGCGGCAAGAACACGGTGCAGGTGCACTATATGGGCTACACCGCCACGGCGGATTTTAATTTGGCCCACGACTATTCTGTGCTGCTGGAACGGGTGGCGGCTACGCCCACTGCCCGCGGTTATGACCTACTGAGGTGCAGCCGGTGCAGCGCGACCACCCGGGCGAATTTTGTAGATTACGACGGCTTTTGCATTGCTACCCCCGGCGCGGATATGGGCGCACTGCTGTTTAACGATACGGACGTGACCGCCGGCGGCCGCATTTATGTAGATCGAGGCAAGGACTGCACGCTGCTGGCTCTGCCCAATAGCGGCTGCCGTTTTGCCGGTTGGCAGCAGGGAAATAAGATTCTGTCCGGCGATGCCAGCTATACCTTTACCCCGGTGGCCAGCGCCACCTACACGCCGCTGTTTTTGGACAACAGCGACCGGCTGACCTTTTTGTTTATTGACCCGTTTTCCAATGTGTTGTCTTATCAACAGGTGGACAGTGCTGCGGAGGTAAAGATCCCCACGCCGCCTGCCTACACCGGCTATACTTTTGTCGGCTGGTCCTACACGCCGACGCAGATCCACAGCGCCACCGGCTCCCTGACCGTGCAGGCGCTGTACCGCGCCGGTGGAGCCAAGCAGCTGACCGTCACCGCCCCCGGCTGCACCTTGCAGTGCGGCAGCCAAACTGCTCGGAACAGTCTGACTGTTGCCTATGGGGCGCGGGTTACTGTGTCTGCAGCAGATGCCAAGGGCTTTTCAGCCGATGGGCGTGTGCTGGGTTATGGCAGCCGGTACAGCTTCTACGCCGTTGCCGATTTGGCGCTGGAGAAGCGCACCGATGATCTGACTCCGGTGCCCTCTGTGTCCCTGCTCTCCGCCCAGTTGCAGTCGGATACCGGGCGGGTGATGTTTGCTGCCACTCGGTCCATGGCCGGGGAGGGGAACCGGCTGGTGACCTCCGGCTTCCTGTATGGCAAGAATTTGGCAGACGATGACCTGGTGCTGGAGATGGCCGGTAAGCCGGGCACCGGTACGGACGCCGGCACGGTGCGCTGCGCGCAAAACCGCTCTACGGAGCCGGAAGGCCAGTTTGTGCTGTACTACGGCATTTCCGCCCATGTGGGCACTGCCGCCGCGCGGGCGTACCTGACTTATGCAGACGCAGACGGCGCCCTGCACACGGTGTATTCCGCCGTGCTGCGCTATACCTATTGACAGACCTTTCCTATTTACAATCCGTCTGACCTGTGCTACAATAAGGGCAGCAAAGGAGTGCGATTATGAAAAAAACTATACGCCTGGGCAGTTTTCTGCTGGCGTTTCTGCTGCTGGTGTGCACCCTGCCGGTGACGGCGTGGGCGGCCACCACTGTGGACTTAAATCAAAATTATCTGTTCCGTCCCCGAGACAACGCCTTTTCCTTTGGCGCCGGCGAGACAGCAACTTTGACCTTTACCCCCCAGTATACGGCGGAATATACTTTGAATCTGAATGGCCATGGGGACGGTGGAGGCGGTCGGAATATCAAGGCCAGCTTGACGAACCCGGACGGCACCGTGAGGGATTTTGTATATCCAAACCATGAAGGAACCACAACCCCGAATTTCGCGCGGCCCTTTTTGACCGCTAAGCTGGAGAAGGGCAAGACATATATCTATTCTGTGACGGGTAAAATAGCCTCTACGAGTGCTACCGTAGATGTGAACCTGACTAGCAGCCAAAGCGGCACTCTGTCCCAGACGGTGGGACTGCGGTTATATCTGGACCAAGAAGAGTTTACCACTTATAGCCAGCAGGCGGTGCTGAATGCGATGAAACTGCTGATTGTGGATCGTTCTGGTGCTCATATAGAGTGGAAGTATAAGGATGCTTTAGGCAGTCTGACAGTAGACGATGTTGATGTGATTATAGATTTGTCCACTTGTGGTAGTTGCGGCACGAATACTGTGGTGGTGCACTATATGGGTTATACCGCTACAGCGAATTTCAATTTAAAACATGACTACCGACCGAAAGCTTCTGTACTGCCCACCTGCACCACTGCGGGCTACACGCCCTACTTCTGCACCATTTGCGCAGATGAGGTGCACCGGGATATTGTCCCGGCGCTGGGTCATAATTACAAAGAAAAAAGCCGTGCCTTGACCAAGGCCACGACTTCTAAGGACGGCAAACGGACGGCAACTTATGCTTGTACCCGTACCGGCTGCAAGGCCACATACACCAAGACCTTGCAAACATACTATAAAGCCAGCAATATCAAGCTGAGCAAAACTGCTTGCACCTACAACGGCAAAGTGCAAAAACCGTCTGTGACCGTGAAAGACAGCAAGGGCAAGGCCCTGAAGAACGGCACGGATTATACCGTCAGCTATCCCAAGGGCATGAAGAATGTGGGCAAATACACCGTGAAAGTGACCCTCAAGGGCAATTACAGCGGCAGTAAGTCCATGACCTATAATATTAACCCCAAAGGTACAAGCGTATCTAAAGTCACCGCTGCCAAGAAAGGCTTTAAGGTGACCTGGAAAAAGCAGGCGACCCAAACCACCGGCTATCAGGTGCAGTATAGTACCAGCAGCAAGTTTAAGAGCGCCAAGACGGTGACGATCAGCAAGAATAAGACCACTTCTAAGAGTGTGAACAAGCTGTCTGCGAAGAAGAAGTATTATGTGCGCGTGCGCACCTATAAAACCGTAAAAATCGGTGGCAAGAGCGTAAAACTCTACTCCGGGTGGAGTAAGGCCAAGAGCGTGACCACCAAGAAGTAATACATTCTTGTCATTGCCGCCCGCCAATCCCTTCGTCAACGCCTACGGCGTTGCCACCACCTAACCGGTGCTGTCGCATTTATGCGACTGAGGGGATAAAAGCGGGCAGATACGATCCGCTCCTACCGGTTTAATCGCATTTTCATAAAATAAACAAGCACCCGCATTCGTAAAGAATGTGGGTGCTTTGTCGTTCTATCTGCTAAGCTGCACTAAATCTCGATGAATTCGTTAAACACGGCGGTCATTTTTTTGCTGACCTCCAGGTCGGTGTGCAGGCTGCCAAAGTACCAGTGCATATACTCCACCTGCTTCATCAGCTCTTGCAAGTAGGTGTTCAGCGGGGTAATGTGCACGCCTTTGTTGGTGTGCAGCTTTAAGAAGTCCTTGGCAATGGCCGGAGCCTCGTAGGTGAGCACATAGTTGACGGCGTACTTATACTCTCGCAGGTTGTCTTGGCCGTTTTTCAGGTCCTCGGCGGTGGGCAGCTCCGCTTTCCACCAGCTGACCCCGTCCTCTCGCATATCTTTGTCCTCGCTTTCGCCGCCGCCCATCACAAAGAAGGTCTTGTTCTCAAACATAAACATCTCGCCCCGCATTAGGTGGTAAATGTTGTCGGCGATCTTGTGGGTGTTGCCGCCTTTCCAGCGGTAGGGGGTATAGCTGTCCAGCATATCAAAATTCTCATGCGCGCCGTCTAAAAAGCAGATGGTGTACTTGCGCTTTTTCAGCCACTCCAGGTTGCGCTTTTCCTTGGGGTCGTTGGGGTTCCAAAGAAAGCCAAAGTCGCCGCAGACGATGACAATATCTTTCTCCCCCAGGCGCTTGAGTTTAGGGTCTTTGAAGTGGGACAGATCCCCGTGGGTGTCGCCGGTAATGTAAATCATAATTCGCTCCGAAAAATTCAAAAAGTTTTTACGCATTTGGGCTTTTCAATTGGGCCCAAAGATGATAGACTAAGTATTATAATATCTTTAATTGGTTCAGGTGTCAAGTTCCATGAAAAAAACTGTCTCTTTCTTTTTATCTTTCGTTTTGCTGCTGTCCGCCGTGTTCTGCGTGCCGGGCTTTTCTGCCTCTGCCGCAGTGTATAAGCCGGACCGCAAGCTGTATTCCCAGGCCTATATGCTCCTTAGCCTGGATGATCCGTCCTTCCCTGTGGTGGCGGAGAAAAATCAGGACAAGCGGATGTACCCGGCTTCTCTGACCAAGATTGTCACCACCATGGTGGTGCTGAATAAAGTGAAGGACCTGAGCCAAAAGACCAAGGTGAGCCAAAGTGCCTACGACGCTGTGCTGGGCACCGGAGCACAGACGGCCGGGCTGAAAGTGGGGGAGAGCCTGACCATTGAACAGCTGCTATATCTTACTATGGTCCATTCTGCCTGTGACGCTTGCCAGGTGCTGGCGGAGTTCGTTTCCGGTTCTACGGACGCCTTTGTGGCGGAGATGAACAGCTGGGTTCAGTCCCTGGGGTGCAAGAACACCCATTTTGTGAACCCGGACGGCCTCCACGACCCCAACCACTATTCCACCGCTGCCGATCTGGCGAAGATCACCTTAAAGGCGCTGCAAAACGACACCTTTGAGAGAATCAGCACCACCGTGCAGTACAAGTACAAGAATACCACTTTTACCCACACCAACTTAATGCTGCAAAGCGGCTATGTGTCTTACTATTACGAGTACGCCAGCGGCATTAAGACCGGCTCCACCGAGGAGGCGGGCTACTGCGTGATCACTAAGGCATCTAAGGACGGCTACAACTATTTGGCGGTGGTGCTGGGCGCGCCGGTGATCGATTATAACAGCGACGGCTATGTGGAGAAATGCTCGTTTATTGACGCTGCGTCCCTGTTTGACTGGGCCTTTGACTCGCTGAAATATACCACCCTGGTCAGCGAGAGCGATGTGATCGACGAGGTGCCGGTAGAGAATGGCAAGGACGCAGACGCGGTGCAGCTGGTGGCAGAAAAGGATGTCAATACCATTGTGCCCGCCGGACTGGATAAATCCGCCGTGATTATTCGGGCGGTGGATAAGCCGGAGAGCGTGCAAGCCCCGGTGGAAAAAGGACAGAAGATCTGCAAGGCGGAGATCGTCTACGCAGACCAGGTGGTGGCCACGGTGCAGCTGGTGGCTGCCAATCGGGTGGAACTGTCCACTTTCTTAAAGATTTTGAACGCAGTCAAAGCGTTCTTTTCCCTGACTGTGGTGCGGATCGTGCTGGGCGCCGCTGTGCTGTTTGTGCTGGTGTACCTGTATCTGTTTATCCGCAACGCTCGCCGTAAGAGCAAGCGCAGGGCAGAGAAAATGCGCCAGTACGAGGAAATGCAGACCTCCGGCAATCGGGATCAGGACGGCCCGCCGGACCTGCCGCCCCCGGTGCATAGATAAAGAAAAATACGGCGTAGCCATACGCAACATACCTGGCGCTGGAGCGCTTTATCCTCCAGCATACCCCGGTGATGTGATAAAAGGTTGTTTCGTTTTTGATCTCCGCCGTCAGCTGCGCTGACAGCTCCCCTTTATTGCATAAAAGGGGAGCCAAGTTTTACAATTTTGCTTCTCTTGTGTAAACGGTGGCGGGATCGTCCTGTCCAATAACCCTCAACATACAAAAAAGAGTTCCCCAATCAAAGGGAACTCTTTTTGTCATTTTTATTCGGCGTTAGCCCTCGTATTCGTCCTCGTTCTCCCAGTTGTGCCAAATGTTTTGCACATCGTCGTTGTCCTCGAACATCTCGATCATCCGGGCCATCTTCATCATATCGTCCTGGCTTTCCAGGCGGGTGTAGGTGGTGGGGATATACGCCGGCTCAGAGGAAAGGATCTTGTAGCCCTTGCCCTCCAGCTCGTCTCGCACGGCACCCACATCGTTGGGCTCGGTGCGAATTTCAAAAATATCCGTATCATCGGTCAAGAAGTCGGCAGCACCTGCCTCCAGTGCGTCCTCCATCAGCTGATCCTCGTCCACATCCTCGCGCTCAATGACGATGACTCCCTGGCGGTTGAACATAAAGGTCACGGAACCCTGGGTGCCCATATTGCCGCCGGCCTTATCAAAGTAATGGCGAACCTCACCGGCGGTGCGGTTGCGGTTGTCGGTCAGGGCCTCTACCACCACGGCCACGCCGCTGGGACCGTAGCCCTCATAAATGATCTCCTCATAGTTGGCGGTGTCCGTCTCGCCGGCCGCCTTCTTGAGCATACGATCAATATTGTCGCCGGGCACATTATTCTGCTTGGCCTTGGCGATAATGTCCTTTAACTTGGTGTTTACACTGGGGTCCGGGCCGCCCTGCTTTACGGCAACGGCCAGTTCGCGCCCGATCTTGGTAAAGACCTTGGCTCTGGCGGCGTCGTTGGCGCCCTTTTTGCGCTTAATGGTGCTCCATTTGGAATGTCCGCTCATCCAATCACTCCTTCAGTCTTAGTCTAAAATACCCGTCAATTTTACCACAAAGCCCCGCCAATATCAAGTGCAAAATCCGCATTCAGCCGCCGAGCGGGTCACTTCCCGGTCAAAATCGCAACTTTCTGTTGTATATGCTGCTAAAATATGGTATGATAATGCGTATAAGTTCTAAGCAAAAACAAAGAACGGAGGACGATTTTATGTATTCGGATTACTATGATTCCATTGCCCAGGTGGCAGGTGCGGACCCGGAAGTTGCTGCGGCAATGAATCAGGAGCTGCAACGCCAGCGGGATAATATTGAGCTGATCGCATCGGAGAACCTGGTGTCTCCCGCTGTGATGGCAGCTATGGGCTCTGTGCTCACCAACAAATATGCCGAAGGTCTGCCCGGCAAGCGCTACTACGGCGGCTGCCAGTATGTGGATGTGGTGGAGAAGATTGCCATTGAGCGCGCCTGCAAACTGTTTGGTGCCAAGTATGCCAATGTGCAGCCCCACTCCGGTGCCCAGGCCAACACGGCTGTCTATTTTGCTTTGCTGAAGCCGGGTGACACGGTGATGGGTATGGCGCTGGACAACGGCGGCCACCTGACACACGGCTCTCCCGTGAACATCAGCGGCAAATACTTTAACTTTGTGCCCTACGGCGTCAATGACGAGGGCTTTATTGACTATGCGGCATTTGCCAAGCAGGTGAATAAAGTGAAGCCCAAGTTGATTGTGGCCGGTGCCTCCGCCTATCCTCGGGAGATTGACTTCCAGACTATGGCGGATATTGCCCATGCCAACGGCGCTATGTTCATGGTGGATATGGCCCACATTGCCGGCTTGGTGGCAGCGGGTCTGCACCAAAGCCCGGTGCCTTGCGCCGATGTGGTGACGACCACTACCCATAAGACCCTGCGCGGTCCTCGGGGCGGCCTGATCCTGTGCAACAATCCCTATTTGATCAAAAAGCTGAATTCCGCTGTGTTCCCCGGTACCCAGGGCGGCCCGCTGATGCACATTATTGCCGCCAAGGCCGTGTGCTTTGGCGAGGCGCTGAAGCCGGAATTCAAAGCCTACCAGCAGCGGGTGATCGACAACGCCAAAGCACTGGCGAAGGGACTTACCGACCGTGGGCTGAACCTGGTGTCCGGCGGCACGGATAACCACCTGTGTCTGCTGAGCCTGATTGGCACCGATGTGACCGGCAAGGAGCTGGAGCACCGGCTGGACGAGGTGCATATCACCCTGAACAAGAACACCGTGCCCAACGAGCCCCTGTCTCCCTTTATCACCTCCGGTGTGCGGATCGGTACCCCGGCAGCCACCACGCGTGGACTGAATACGGAGGATATGGACAAGATCGCCGAGTATATTTACCTGGCCATCACGGACTTTGACAATCAAAAAGAGAACATTGCGGCGGGCGTGGCAGAAATCTGCAAAAAATACCCGCTCTATGCGTAAAATTTTATGAAAATTCTGTTTGTTTATCTGTTTCAGGCGCTGCTGCAGCTGATTTATCTGCCCTTAAAGGCGTTTTGTAAGGTGCAGGATCAGGTGGTCTATCTCTCTCGCCAAAGCAACGAGAAGAGTCTGGATATGCAGCTGCTGGAACAGGCCATAGAGGAGAAAGCCCCCGGCACCCGCCAGGTGTTTCGGCTGCAAATGATGGAGGACGGCTTTGCCGGCAAGCTTCGCTATTTCGGCCATTTGGTAGGGGATATGAAAGCCCTGGCTTCCTCTAAAGTGGTGATCGTAGACACTTACTCCATCGCCGTGTCCTGCCTGCGGCATAAAGCCGGCGTGCAGGTGGTGCAGATGTGGCACGCACTGGGGGCCGTTAAGAAATTCGGCTTGCAATCCCTGGGCACCAAGGAGGGGCGGGACGCCCGCTTGAGCCACGCCATGCACATGCACCGAGGCTACGACTATGTGTTGTGCCCCTCGGCAGCCACCGCTCGATTTTATATGGAAGCCTTTGGCTGCCCGGCAGAGAAGATCAAAATTTGCTCCCTGCCTCGGGTGGACGATATTGTGACTCCCAAAGAGGGGCTGGCGCAGCGCTTTTATGCAGAGAACCCGGGTCTCAGTGACCGACGGTTGGTGCTGTATCTGCCCACTTTCCGAGATCGTGAGGCCTATGTGGCCCAGGAGCTGAAATTGGCCTTTGCGGAGCAGGAGACCTACCGGTTGGTGGTGCGTACCCACCCATTGAGCAAGGTAAAGCCGGATCCGGAATTCAGTATCCACGGCGACTACTCCACCTATGAATTGATGCAACTGGCAGACGCCATCGTGACGGACTATTCCGCCTGCGCTTTTGAGGCATCTCTCTTAATGAAACCCCTGTATTTCTTTGTGCCGGATTATGATCTGTATATGCGGGATCGGGGGCTGAATGTGGACTTGCGGCAGGAGATGCCTGCTGCCACCTTTACGGACGCGGATGCGCTGGCAGACAGCCTGCGCGCGGCGGCTTATGACTATGACGCGCTTTATGCGTTTCAGTCCAAATATGTGGAGAATACCAAGAATAATAACGCAGCCATCTTAGCCAATTTTGTGCTGACTTTGCTGCAAAAGAAGGACAGCGATTCTTAATGGAATACACATTTTCAAACAAGATCTCCGCACTGCAACCCAGCGCCATTCGAGAGATCTTGAAGGCTACCGCTGACCCGGCCATTATTCCGCTGGCAGCGGGCAACCCGGCGCCGGACGCTTTTCCGGTGGACGAGGTACGGGCCATTACCGCCGATATTCTGCAAAAAACGCCCATTGACGCCTTGCAGTACGGCGTGTCCGAGGGGTATCAGCCCCTGCGGGACACAGTGCGGGACTGGCTTGCCCGTCGGGAAAAGATCGGTACCGATGGGGATGATCTGCTGATCGTCAGCGGCGCGACCCAAATTATGGACCTGGTGACCAAGGTGCTGTGCAACGAGGGCGACACGGTGATCTGCGAGGAACCGTCCTTTATCGGCTCGCTGAACTGCTTCCGCTCCTACGGTTGTAAGCTGGCCGGTGTGCCTATGGAGGCAGACGGTATGGACACCGCCGCCTTGGAACGGGTGTTACAGGAGAACCCGGGCGCCCGATTTATCTACACCATTCCCAATTTCCAAAACCCCTCCGGCGCCACCATGAGCCTGGAGAAACGGCGGCAGGTGTACGCCCTTGCCAAGCAGTATGGTGTGCTGATCCTGGAGGATAACCCTTATGGCGACCTGCGGGTGGCCGGTGAGCCGCTGCCCACTATTAAGAGTATGGATACGGACGGCATTGTGATCTATGCCGGTTCCTTCTCCAAGATCTTGTCTCCGGGTCTGCGGGTAGCCTACTGCGTGGGCCCCAAGCCGGTGCTGGCCAAAATGACCGTGGGCAAGCAGGCGGAGGATGTGCATACCGCTATGCTGAATCAGATGATCGTGTACCAGTGGTTCCGGCAGTATGATGTGGACGCCCATATTGAGAAGATCCGCGGCATTTACCGCAAAAAGCTGGAGCTGATGTGCAACTGTATTGACAGTGATCTGGGCGATTTTGTAGAGTATGTGCGACCCCAGGGCGGTCTGTTCATTTGGTGCAAGCTGCCCGGCGATGTGGATATGTTGGACTTTTGTAAGCGTGCCATTGCCAAACAGGTGGCTGTGGTGCCCGGCAACGCCTTTATGATGGACGACAAGGCAGTCAGCCACCATATTCGGCTGAATTTCTCCACCCCGTCTGACCAGGCCATTGTGGCCGGTGTGCACCGATTGGGTGAAGTGGCTGCCGATCTGCGCAGCGAATAAAGGAGCAAAGAATTATGTCTGAAGAAGTAAAAGTAGAACGAAAAAAGCGCAGCCTGTCGCTGATTCAGCCCACCTCCATTCCCACCTTGGGCAATTACCTGGGGGCGATGAAGGGCTGGAGCGCCTTTCAAGAAGAATATGACACCATTTACGGCGTAGCAGACCTGCATTCCATTACCGTGCGCCAGGACCCGCAAAAGCTGCGGCGGCAGACCACGGAGCTGTACGCTATGCTGTTGGCTTTGGGTTTGGATCCGGACAAGGGTATTGTGTTTATCCAGTCCCATGTGCCCACCCATTCCCAGCTGGGCTGGCTGCTGAACTGCTACACCCAGTTTGGCGAGCTGTCCCGTATGACCCAGTTTAAGGACAAGTCCAAGCAGCACGCAGACAATGTGAACGCCGGGCTGTTTACCTATCCTTGCCTGATGGCGGCGGATATTTTGCTGTACCAGTCGGATATTGTGCCGGTAGGTGCGGACCAAAAGCAGCATTTGGAAATTGCAAGGGATATTGCCGAGCGCTTTAACGGCATTTACGGCAAGGTGTTTACCGTGCCGGAAGCCTACATTCCCAAGAGCGGCGCCCGGGTGATGAGCCTGCAAGACCCCACCCGCAAGATGAGTAAGTCCGACCCCAACCCCAAGGGCACAGTGTACCTGACGGACGAGCCCAGCGTTATTATGAAAAAGTTCCGTTCTGCGGTGACAGACAGCGAGATGAGTGTGCACTACGGCGAGGGTAAGGACGGCATCAACAATCTGATGACCATTTACGCCGCCGTGACCGGCAAGACGATGGAGGCCATCGAACAGGAGTTTGCCGGTAAGGGCTACGGCGACTTTAAGACCGCTGTGGGCGAGGCGGTGATCGCTGAGCTGGAGCCGGTGCAGCAGCGCTTTAATCAGTTTATGCAGGATAAGTCCTATTTGCAGGCATGTTGGACCAAGGGCGCGGACCTGGCCCAGCGGGTCAGCCAGCGTACACTGGATAAGGCCATGAAGAAGATCGGCTTTTTGCTGAAATAAAAATGTGCAAGGGCGCACACCGGCAGCACCGGCGTGCGCTCTTTTATTTTGTCCATGCGGAAATATGGGCAATTTCACCAATTTGTAAATATATTTTTAGGCGGTTTGCCGTTGACCTGCCTATAAAATGTGTGTTATAATAAACTTGCATTGTATATATGTATGTAATAAGTGCGTATATACCGGATTGCCGATACGCCCTGAGAGGGCGGGCGGCGTGTCATTTTTTGTACAAATGATCTCTGTCACCCGGCGGGTGCCCTGTGCAACCCCTGCAAGAACTCTGCCTATCGCAGGCAAAACACGAGGAGGAATTATTTTGAAAGAAGCAAAAGCAATGGCTTATGTGAACATGTACGGCGTGCTCGCTACGCTGGAGAACTTGTGCCAGATCGACGACCAGGCCAAGGCCGTGCTCCGTGAGCTGAAAAAGCCGGTGTCCATCTGCTTTGATGTGACGGACGGCCCCTGCTGCACATTCAACTTCACCCAGGATGGCTGCAAAATGAGCGAGGGTACTTACGGCTGCACTTGCAAGATGAATTTTGCCAGCCCGGAGAAGTTTAATGCACTGATTGACGACTCTAAGCCCGGCGTGCCGGTAAAGGGCGCCGTACAGGTGCTCTCTTTCCTGCTGGGTCCGTTTACCAAGCTCACCAACCGGCTGACTCAGCTGCTGATGCCCAGCGAGGCGGACTTAAAGGACAGAGCGTTTTTTGAGGAGTCCACCGTTTTGACTTTCTACACCATTGCCGGAGCCATCTCTGCCCTTGCCAATACGGACAGCGTGTCCAAGCAGTCCGCGCTTTATACGGTAGATGGTGATGTGTCTATGGGCATTAAGGATGTGTGCTACGCCACCATTCGGGTCAATAACCACACGTTCCGCACCATTAAAGAAAAGGCCCAGTCTCCCCGGGCGGTGATGGAGTTTGCCACCATTGATCTGGCAAACGGTCTGTTTAACGGCACCGCCTCCACCATGGCAGAGCTGTGCGCCGGTCATATTTATATGGCGGGTATGATTTCTATGGTGGATAATATCAACCGCGTTTTGGACAGAGTTGCGGTATATCTGGGTTAAGGAGGTCTTTTAGAATGAGTAAATTTCCTGAATATAAGCATGAGAAAAGCCAGGAGTGGTTTAATCGGGCACTGAACGCCATTCCCTCCGGCGTGTACGGGCACTTGGGCCCCAGCGAGGGTTTGTTCCTGCCCATTACCAAGTGGCCGCTGATGTCCCAAAAGGCCAAGGGCACCTATTTTTGGGATGTAGACGGCAACAAGTATTTGGACTTTATGTGCGCTTACGGCCCCAATGTGCTGGGCTATTGCGATGACGATGTGGACGCCGCTGCCATGGAGCAGTTAAAGACCGGCAACTGCACCACTTCTCCCTCTTACAAAATGGTAGAGTGCGCCGAGTTGCTGATCGACACCGTGAACACCGCTGATTGGGCGTTCTTTATGAAGAACGGCTCCGACGCCACCACTTTCTCCGTGATGTGCGCCCGTGCGCATACCGGCAAAAAGAAGATGATGTTCTTTAAGGGCTATTACCACGGCGATTTCCAGTGGGCCCAAAAGGTGGACTACCCGGGCATTTTGCCGGAGGAAGTAGAAAACAATGTGGTGGTGCCCTGGTTTGACCTGGACGCTATGCAGAAGGCCTACGACGAGGCAGGCGGCGACTTTGCCGGCTTGATTGCCCAGCCCTATGACCACGGCAACTTTAAGGACAATGTGTGCGCCACGCCGGAGCAGTGGAAAGCGGTTCGCAAGTTCTGCGACGACCACGGTATGGTGCTGATTTTTGACGATGTGCGTACCGGCTTCCGTTTGGATCTGGCCGGTTCCGACCATTACTATGGCATTAAGGCAGACTTGATCTGCTTCTGTAAAGCCCTGGCCAACGGCTACAATATGTCTGCTGTTTGCGGTCAGGAGCATATGAAGAATACCGCTTCTTCCGTGGTATATACCGGCTCTTACTGGATGAGCGCCGAACCGTTCGCCGCCTGCCTGGCTTGTATTCCTAAGATGAAGAAGCTCAACACGCCTAAGATGTTCCGGGAAATGGGCATCCAGCTGACGGACGGCTTTGTAGCTGCCGGTAAGCAGCACGGCTTTGACCTGGTGGTGTCCGGCGAGCCGGCGCTGTTCTATCTGCGCGTTGCCAACGATGAAAGCCTGATGCTCCACCAGGAGTGGATCGCCGAGTGCGTCAGCCGCGGGCTGTTCCTGGCGTCTCACCACAATCACTTTATGAATGCCGCGGTTACCCAGGATGATATTAAGCTGGCCATCGACATTGCCGAGGACGCTTTCGGCGTTGTGGCTGCCAATCATCCGGAGATCCCGGGATTAGTGAAATAAACCAATCATTTTTGCCGGGTCTGTGCAAGGGGGCACGGCCCCGGCAACAACAGAAAGGGAGGACTTTGAATGCCTGCTGATTTTAAGCCATTTGACAAAGCCGAGTGGCTCCGCCTGGAGAAAAAGGCGGACGAGTTAAGACGACTGACCGTGCAGACCACCGTTTGGGGCGGCTCCGGCCACATCGGCGGCGCCATGAGTGCCATGGACGCTATGACCATTCTCTATCACCGCTTTATGAAGCTGGATGTAAACAACCCGGACATGGAGGACAGAGATCGCTTTGTGCTCTCCAAGGGGCATGCGGCTGTGGGCTACGGCCCGGTGATCTGCGACTACGGCTTTATGCCGGTGGAGGGGCTGCACAACTTTAACCTGACCGGCTCCAAGTTTGGTATGCACCTGGATAAGAACAAAATCAAGGGCATTGATTGCTCTTCCGGCTCTTTGGGTCACGGCCTTTCCCTGGCTGACGGCTTTGCCCTGGCTGGCCGCGTAAAGGGTCAGGACTATATGGTCTATTGCCTTACCGGCGACGGCGAGTTGAATGAGGGCTCCAACTGGGAGGCTGCCATGACCGCTGCCCAGTTTAAGCTGTCCAATGTGGTGGTGCTTGTGGATAACAACAAGTGCATGATTGACGGCCGCGTGGACGATGAGATGAAAGTGGAGCCGCTGGATAAGAAGTTCGAGGCCTTTGGTTTTAAGGTAAAGCGCGTAGACGGCCAGAATATGAAGGAACTGAACGATGCCATTGAGGACGCCATCGCCAATCACAAAAACGGCGGCGACCAGCCCTATTGTATCGTGATGGATACCTTTAAGGGCGCCGGTATCGACTTTATGGAGGATGATTACCACTGGCATTACGGCGCACTGGATGAGGCAAAAGAGAAGGCTTGCTACGAGAGCCTGGATAAGTATTACAAGAAACGCTGCGAGCGTGCGGAAAAGGAGGGCTAAGCCATGGCAAGCGGAATGACTTATACAATGACGGAGACCACCGCCCTCTCTACGGCGGAATATTACGGCAAGGCGCTGTGCGAGCTGGGTGCGGAGCACCCGGAAGTGGTGGCGCTGACCGCTGACCTGGGCAAATCCACCAAGATCGGTATGTTTGGCGAGAAGTTCCCGGATCGTTTCTTCAATGTGGGTATTGCTGAGCAGAATATGTTTGGTGTGGCAGCCGGGCTGGCGCAGAACGGGCTGATCCCCTTTGCTTCTACCTTTGCTATTTTTGCTTCTGCCCGCTCCCTGGATCAGGTGCATACGGATATTTGCTATCAGAATGTACCGGTTAAGATTATTGCTACCCATGCGGGTACTTCATTCGGTCAGGCGGGCTCTACCCACCATGCTTTGATCGATATGGCGTGCATGCGCTCTCTGCCCCACATGACCGTGATCTGCCCCTGCGACGGCGCAGAGACTTATCACGCGGTTAAGGCAGCGTACAGCTATCCCGGCCCGGTTTATATTCGTATCAACCGCGGCTTTGACCAGATCGTTTATCCCAATCTGGAGGAGTGCACCTTTGAGGTGGGCAAGGCCAAGGTAATGAACGAGGGCACAGATATTACCGTGATTGCCTGCGGTTCTTGCGTGTATCAGGCCATGCAGGCTGCCCAGATGGCAGCGGCTGACGCCGGACTGAAGGTGCGTGTGCTGAATATGCATACCATTAAGCCTCTGGATGAGGAAGCTGTAATGTCCGCCATTATGGACACTCGCCGGATTATCACCGTAGAGGATCACACCGTGATGGGCGGTTTGGGCACCGCTGTTGCTGAGGTGGTTGCCAAGAGCGGCAAGGCCTGCGTCATGCGGATGCTGGGCCATCAGGATGAATTCTCCACCATCGGTCTGCACGAGGACCTGATGTCTCTTGCAAAGATCGACGCCAACGGCATTGCCGACACCATTGCCGAAGTGATGCACGCCGATTTTGAAGCGGACGACGCTTGGGACGACGAATTCTAATTCGCGCACAGATGTTAAAACTTCAAAATCAAGAAAGGATGTGCCAGTATGGCAAGTGATACCACACGCTACACCAACAAGGTGTTTATGACCGGCGCCTTGCCGCTGCTGAAGACCATCGCCAACGATGTGCCGGAGCTGAAGAAGAAATTTGAGGGCGTCAACGCCGTGTACCAGGTTTCTGCTATGGCTAACGCACAGGACAAAGAGGCGATCCACTTTATCATCGAGGATGGAGAGTGGACGGTCAAACTGGGTGAGTACTTGGGGCAGCAGAAGATTGACGCCGAATTGCAGTTCGCTTCTATGGAGAAGATGAATGCATTTTTTAAGGGCAATATGAGCGCCCTGCCCAAGATGAAGATCAAGAGCTTTGGCAAGTTTATCAAATTTATGATGGTCCTGCTGAAGATGAGTTCTCTGCTGGGTATTAAAGAACCGCCGGAAGATGAGCAGCTATGTCTGCTGCTGACCAAGCTGTATTTTTATTTGCTGTCCTCCGGCATCAGCCAGTTGAACAAAATGGGTCACCCGGCGATTCGGGATTGGACTTCCAAGAGCCCGGACCGGGTGTACCAGTGGGCTGTGGAGGGCCACCCGGAGTGCACCGCTTACCTGCGCATTAAGGCAGGCAAGTCCCGTGCCGGCCGTGGGGAGTATAAGCGCTCCAAGCCGTTCTTCTGCATGAAGTTCGACACCGCCCAGCACGCGCTGATGATCCTGCTTGGCACCGGCGATATGCTCCAGATGACCAAGGATAAGCAGCTCATCATGGAAGGCGCGCCGGAGTTCGGCGCCATGATCGGCGATTACATGATGATCGTGGGCGACCTGGCCTCTTAATTTTCTAAACGCCTTGCGGCACCTCTTTACGGGGTGCCGCTTTTTTGTTTTGATTGCGCTTTATAAGGAATGAAAAGGCGGATAAAACAAAACCGCCCCTATGCTGCATGGTAGCAACAGGGGCGGCTCTTGATATTCTTAATTTTTCTTTTCGTTTTCCAGTTCCTGCTGTTCTTTATAGAACATATTGGCCTTAACATAAACTTGAATATAGCCGTTGATCACCTGGGCCAGTTCACCGGCAGAGTAGGGGTTGGGCAAAATGTGCTCGTCGTCGTCGATCACCACCGGCCCCCGCTCAAAGTCGTTAAAGGTGGGCATTAGACTATAATTCTCCGCGGTCTTTACAATAGAGATCAGGGTGTAGTCCGCTGTGGCGTTAACAAAGCCCTTTTTCTTGGTATATTTCTCAATGGTGGACAGGTCGCTCTGGTCATTGTGCTTCTTGGAGTAGCAGGAGTCGATCACTTCCTCAATAAACTGCTCCAGCCGTTCCTCGCTGTACGGCGCTTTCAGCAGATGCACCTTATCAATATCCGCTATGCCGTACTTGTCGCTTTCGCCGCAGGGAATGCCGATCAGGTTCTCGTCCTCGTCCACATAAAGGGAGATGGTATAAAATGCTTTTTCCATATACAAAAATCACCTTTTCCGTTGGTTCTCCCCCTTATTATATCGGATTGCGTTGAAAAATACAACCGTTTGTGCTAAACTGGGGACGGTGATTGTATGAAACAAGTTTTAATAACCGGCGGCGCTACCGGCATTGGTGCGGCTACGGTGCAGGTGTTTTTGGAACGGGGCTACCGCGTGTTTGTGACGGTGCACCAAACGGCGGCGGAGCTGCCGGGAGTGACGGCGATCCCTTGCAATATTACGGACCCGGCGGACGTGGAACGGTTGTTTGCCGCGGTGGGTACGGTGGATGTGCTGGTGAATAACGCCGGGATCAGTTTGATCCGCCAAATTCAGGATACCACGCCGGAGGATTATGACGCCCTAATGGGGGTCAACTGCAAGGGCGTGTTCCTGTGTAGCCGGGCGGCAGCGGTGGATATGCTGCGCCGCCACAGCGGCGCCATTGTAAATGTGTCCTCCATGTGGGGGCAGGTGGGCGCCTCTTGCGAGACGGTGTATTCCATGAGCAAGGCCGGGGTTATCGGCTTCACCCTGGCGCTGGCCCAGGAGCTGGCGCCGGAGGGCATTGCCGTCAACTGTGTGGCGCCGGGAATCATTGACACCCGTATGAATGCCTGCTTTGATCGAGCAGAGCTGGAGGCCGAGGTGCCTATGGGTCGACTGGGCACACCCCGGGAGGTGGCAGAGGCTGTGCTGTACCTGGCAGAGAGTCCGTATGTGACCGGCCAGGTGTTGGGAGTCAACGGCGGTATTGTATAATATAATAAAATGAGCGTAGGGCGCAGAGGCGCCGCGTAGGGAATGTGCGCGGCTTTTCTGCGCCCTCTGTCACACCTTTTGCCGTCTTTCATAGTATGGTTTAGAAAGGCGAAAGGAGGTACTACGGTTATGGGTTGTGGTTGCAATAACGGTTGCGGCTGCGGATCTTCCTGGATCGTGATTTTGATTATCATCCTGTTGCTCTGCGGCGGTTTCGGTAACTGCGGCTGCGGTAATGACTGTGGCTGCGGCTGCTGATTATCCGGTCGGCGCAAGGTGTGCACAGCATGCCTTGCCGTACATAATAAGATCAAAAAAATAGGGGAGTACCCATAGCGCCGATGGTCAAAGATCGGCGCTTTTTTACGCACATTTTTGCCAAAGACAATGAAAGTCAAAAAATAATTATGCTAAAATTCCGCATAACCAAGCCGAAAATCGGGTATACTCTCCGGGAAGGTCAAAAAAAGTCAAAAAAGTTCTTGACTTTCTCTGACCTTTGTGCTACTATGATGACAGAAGGTCAAAGAAAGTCAAAGTCAGAGTGCGAACGAGCGCAAGATCAACAACGGCTCCTGTATCCCTCTCGCCGGGCTTTCCACCTTCATTAGATAGGAAGTGATTGGAAAATGAAGATCAGTGATGTGATCGCAGATATGATTCTTGATATGTTTGATGACAACAAATCCACCGTTCAGATCCAGCGCAACGACCTGGCGGCGCGGGTGGGCTGTGTGCCCAGCCAGATCAATTATGTGATCACCTCCCGGTTTACACCGGAGCAGGGCTACCGCATTGAGTCCAGGCGTGGCGGCGGCGGGTGTATTCTCATTACCCGTGCCGACAGCAAGAACCAGGCGCTGATGGCGCTGATCAATTCCATTGGTCCTGCTATAGATGAAAAGACGGCCAAGGCCCACCTGTACAACCTGCACTACCAGGGCTTGATGGACACCCGCAGCGCCAAGATCATGGAGTCGGCGCTCACCGGGTGGAACCAGCACGGCGTAGACGAGCAGGTGCTGGACCAGATACGCGCCCGTCAATTTAAACAAATGCTGCTTGCATACATCAATTAGGAGGTTATTTGTTATGCGTTGTGAACATTGCAATCAAAACGAGGCAACCACTTATATTAAACAGAATATCAACGGCAAGGTGACCGAGATGCACCTGTGTCGGGATTGTGCCGAGAAGTTAGGCGTCTTGGAGCCCATGCACAGCAATATGGGCCTTGGCTCTATGTTTGAGGGCAGCTTCTTCGGCAACTTCCTGGGGGCCGGGCTGGCAGCCATGAACGCCCTGACTGGCGTGGATCGCTGCGACTACTGCGGCTCCACCTTTAACGATATTATCAACACCGGCAATGTGGGTTGTGCCCACTGCTACGACCGGTTTGCAGACAAACTGGAACCCAGCATTCGCAAAATCCACGGTGCCACCCGCCATATTGGCAAGAATATTTCTTACACCGAGGAAAAGGAGCCGGTGAACAACGCCAAGGCGAAAGAACCGGCGGCAGAGAAGCCCCAAAGTGAGCGGGAGCGCTTGCAGGCGGAGCTGGACAAGGCGGTGCAGGAGCAGCGCTATGAAGACGCAGCGGTGCTGCGTGACCAAATCAAAGAGTTAAAGCCGGAGGAATAAAGATGAATAAGTGGTACAGCGGCGAGGGCAAAAATTCAGATGTAGTGGTGGGTGCTACCGTGCGCCTGGCCCGCAATTTGGCAGACGCCCCCTTTCCCATTCGTATGAACAACGAGATCCGCAGAAACACGGTGAAGAAAATCTTTGCCGCCGTGAAGAATTCTCCCTATGCCGGGGAGTTCGATCTGGTGGATCTGAGCGCCGTGTCTTCGGCGCAGGCGTATGCCTACGCGGAGCAACAGCTGATCAGCCGTCGCTTTGCCCGGCAAAAGGATCAAAGCGCTTTTTTGCTCAGCAAGGACGGCAGCGCCAGCGTGATGCTTTGCGAGGAGGATCATATTCGCTTACAGGTGCGTGCCGCCGGGCAGGACCTGGAGGGCGCTTACGCCAAGGCGGATAAGCTGGACGACGCCCTGCTGGAACGGTTACCCATTGCTTTTGATGAGCGGCTGGGCTTTTTAACAGCTGTGCCCACCAATTTGGGCACCGGTATGCAGGCCATGCTGGATTTGCACCTGCCGGCACTGGCAGGTCAAGGGCTTATTGACCAGCTGACGGTGATGATCGGCAAGCTGGGACTGTCGCTGCAACCTCTTTATGACGGCCACGGCAGCTTTTATCGGCTGACGAACCAGGTAACACTGGGCATTACCGAGAAAGCGGCCATTGATAATGTAAATGCCATTTGCGACCAAATCGTGCGCCAGGAGCGCAATCTGCGTCAGCAGCTGCAACAGCAAGACGCCTTTTTGGATCGTATTTACCGAGCTATGGGCACGCTGCAAATGGCTCGTACTTTGAACCAGGACGAATTTTTTGACCTGGTGTCGCTGCTGCGCCTGGGTATTTCTCTTGGCGAGAGCAGCAAAACATACAGCGATGTAGGCGAACTGATCCAAAAGGTGCAGAACGCCACCATTGCAGCCGCTGCCGGGGCAGAAGTAACTGCCGACGCAGTGGATAAGATCCGCGCCGGACTGGTGCGGCAGGCTTTGGCGTAAAAAGGAGAGCGGAATTTCCTCTTGCACCAAGGCAATAAGGAGGATTTACCATGTATAGATTTAACTACTTTACCGAAAAAGCAAACCATGTGATCAACCTGGCCATTACCTCCGCAGAGGAGTTGGGCCATAACTATATCGGCAGCGAGCACTTGCTGCTGGGTATCTTGAAAGAAGACGCCGGCCTAGGCGCCCAGGCGCTACGTGAAAGCGGTGTGCAGACCGAAGATGTAGAAAAGCTCATCAAGGAGAATATCGGCGTAGGGGAGCCTACCCGGTTGACCCCGGACGACTTTACCCCGCGGTTTAAACGGATGCTGGAGTTGGCGTTCCAGATTGCCCGCGGTATGATGCATTCCTTTGTAGGCACAGAGCACCTGTTGCTGGCGCTGCTTAAGGAGACAGATTCTTACGGCTACAAGTTTCTGCTGGCACTGGGCGTGCGCCCGGAAGTGCTGGTGGAGCAGCTGTTCTCCGGTCAGGAGACGCAGCCGGACGGCAAGACCGACGGTAAAAAGGGCAAGACCAAGACGCCTACGCTGGACGAGTTTGGTCGTGACCTGACCGCGCTGGCCGAGGGCGGCAAGATCGATCCGGTGATCGGTCGTGAAAAGGAAATTGAGCGGGTCATTCAAATTTTGTCCCGCCGCAGCAAGAACAATCCCTGCCTCATCGGTGAGCCGGGCGTTGGTAAAACCGCCATTGCCGAGGGGCTGGCGCTGAAGATCGTCAAGCACGAGGTGCCGGAACTGCTGGAAGGCAAAAAGATCGTGGCGCTGGATTTGACCTCTATGGTGGCCGGCACAAAGTACCGTGGCGACTTTGAGGAGCGAATTCAAAAAGCCATGGACGAGGTAAAGCAAGCCGGTAACATTATTTTGTTTATCGACGAGGTGCACACCTTGATGGGCGCCGGGTCTGCCGAGGGCGCAACGGACGCTGCCAATATCTTAAAGCCCGCTTTGGCTCGTGGTGAGATCCAGGTGATCGGTGCCACTACCATTGACGAGTACCGCAAGAATATTGAAAAGGACGCCGCCTTGGAGCGCCGGTTCCAGCCGGTGACCGTGGGCGAGCCTACCGAGGAGCAGACCGTGGAAATTCTGAAAGGTCTGCGGGATAAGTACGAGGCCCACCATAAGGTGAAAATTACCGACGCCGCTATTGAAAACGCGGTGAAGATGAGCAGCCGGTACATTGCCGATCGGTTCCAGCCGGATAAGGCCATTGACCTGATTGATGAGGCCTGCTCTAAAGTACGCCTGGCGGCTTATACAGCCCCGCCGAACCTGAAAGAGATGGAAACGGAGATCAAGCGCCTGGCGGCAGAAAAGACCGCTGCCGTGCGCAGCCAAAACTTTGAGCAGGCGGCAGAGCTGCGGGATAAGGAAAAGAGCCTGCAAGACCTGCTGGATCAGGAAAAGGAGAAGTGGAAGAACACTTCTTCCCACGATGTAAAAGAAGTGACCCCTGCGGATATTGCCGCCGTGGTGTCCGGCTGGACGGGTATTCCGGTACAGCAGATCACCAAGGAGGAGTCCCAGCGGCTGCTGCAACTGGAAAAGATCCTGCACCAGCGGATCGTGGGTCAGGATAAGGCCGTATCGGCGGTGGCTCGCGCCATTCGTCGTGGTCGTGCGGGGCTGAAAAACCCCAAGCGTCCTATGGGCTCCTTTATCTTCCTTGGCCCCACCGGCGTGGGTAAGACGGAGCTTTGTAAGACTTTGGCCGAGGCGATGTTTGGGGACGAGAATGCCATCATCAAGCTGGATATGAGCGAGTATATGGAGAAGCACACGGTCTCTAAGCTGATCGGTGCGCCTCCCGGGTATGTGGGCTTTGACGAAGGCGGCCAGCTGACGGAGAAAGTCCGCAGAAAGCCCTACTGCGTGGTGCTGTTCGATGAGATCGAAAAGGCCCACCCGGATGTATTTAATATGCTGCTGCAAATCCTGGAGGACGGTGTGCTTACCGACTCCCAGGGCCGCAAGGTCAGCTTTAAGCACGCAGTGATCATTATGACCTCCAATGTGGGTGCGTCTAAGATTACCGACAGTCGTCAGGCCTTGGGCTTTGGCGATGACAAGGACGCAGCCAAGACCATTGAGGATCTGGTGATGGAGGAACTGAAAAAGACCTTTAAGCCGGAGTTTCTGAACCGTGTGGATGAGATTGTGGTGTTCAACCAGCTGGAGAAGCAGGACATTCAGGAGATCGCCCGCCGGATGTTGAAGGCTCTGAATAAGCGTCTGGCAGACCTGGATGTGCAAGCCACCTTTACGGACGCGGCGGTAGATGCGTTGGCAGACAAAGGCTTTGACAAGGTATATGGCGCACGGCCTTTGCGCCGGGCCATTCAGACCCAAATTGAGGACCCGCTGTCCGAGCTGCTGCTGGAGGATAAGATCCACGGCACGGTGACGGTGGACTATAAGGACGGTGCGTTTACCTTTGATTCGCCGGCCGATAAAGACAAACAAGAACAGCCTGCGGCTCCTGCTGCGGACTGATCCGAGCAACACAAAAGCCCCTTGCGGCCAACGCCGTAAGGGGCAATTTTTTATATTGCGGTTTGTTTTTAATCCTGCGGCGGCGCAGGGGATTTGCGGCTGCATTTCTGCTGCAGCTTGAGAATATAATAGAACACCACAGCGGCTGCTACCATACCGGTGACCATACCGAATGTGACCAAAATGGTGGTGGTACCGTTCTTGGTGAACAGGGCGCGATCGCCGCCCACCAGCCCGGCCATGGTGTAGTACAGCGGGCCGCCGGGCAGCAAGGGAATGATGCCCGGGATCAGGTAAGTATTGGACGGCGCCTTAAGCTCCCGTGCCATGGCTACGGACCAGAAGTACACCACTGCCGTGGCCACCACATTGGCGGCAAACACATTGCCCCACAGGTGGAAGCACAGCAGATACACACCCCAGCCCAGGGCGCCGCCAAAGGTGGCAGCCGCCACATTGCGTTCGCTGACCCGGAAGTAAATGGAAAAGCCCAGGGTGCCGATGGCGCCCATGAGAATTTGAATGAGTGCTGCTTTCATACCGTTGCACCTCCCATCACCAGGAACGCCAGAGCGTAGCCTCCGGCAATGGCCAGCGCCACCAGCACCGCCTCAATCAGTCTGTACAGCCCGGTGACAATATCCCGGTTGAACATCTCCTTAATGGCGTTCACTAAAAGCAGACCGGGGATCAGCAACATAATGTCACCGATCATAATTTTGTCCGCCTGGTGACCTAAGCCCAGGCGGGTGAGCCCCAGCGCCAGCAGCCCGGAGACGAACCCGGTCACAAAGGTGTAGATCACATTATGGATCTGCCGCAGCTTCAAATGATAATCCATCAGATAGATCACAATGGCAATGGCGGCTGCGGCCAGCCCGTCCTTCAGATCACCGCCGTAAAAGACGGAGAAACCGCCGGCTGCCAGCATATAGCCCAGGCACTTGATCACCGGTTTGGGCTTGCCTTTTTTGTACTGGCGGATCTGCCGGGTCAGGTCCTCTACATCCGGCACCTGGGCGCAAATGCGGCGAGAGAAGGCATTCAGCTCCTCTAACCGACCCAGGTCCGTGCCGTAACTTTGCACCCGCACAGATTGGGTGTAGTGATTGCCGTCCTTGTCCCGAATGGTGGCCACGATCAGGCTGGTGACGGCGTAGATCTCGCAGTCGGTAAAGCCGTAGGCAATGCAAATGCGCCGCACGGTGTCCTCCACCCGCTTGACCTCGGCACCGGTTTCTACCAGGCGGCGCCCAATCTCCAGTGCATCCTCTAAGAACAGCTCACAGCTGTGTTTGTCCATGGTGTCGATCATACAAAGCCCCCTCTACGGGTATTATCGCAAAAATGCCCGCTCCGGTCAATAGATATTGGCAAAAAGGCGAAAATATGGCGCAACCAAGGGAAATGCAACCGCCAGTTGCGCAGATTTTTTCAAATGTAAAGCAGAGTATGTTGCCGCAACCGACCAAAATGGGTATGATGAGAGTGTCCTCAGGGGAAAGCCCGGGACACCAACACAGTCAGCAAGATCCCGCAGCGGATCTCCGCAATACAATTTGAAAACACCGTGACTAAAGGAGATGCACAAGTATGAAAATCACAAGAACCGAACACTTCGACATTCAAAGAAAGATTGTTGCCAATATGACCACTGAGAGCTGGGAGCAGATCCCCCATGTGGCTTATGTATATGAGGCGGATGTAACCGACCTGATGACCGAGTTTAAGAAACTGCGCTCTACCAGCAAAACCAAGATCACCCTGAATACGGTTTTGATGAAAGCCATCATCGAGGGGCTGAAAGCGGCACCGGTGATGAACAGCCACCTGAATTACAACCGCAAGCTGGTGCGCGGCGAGCTGAAGACCTTTGAGGACATTAACATTTCTATGCCCATGCTGCTGCCGGACGGCAGAATGATGACCGTCAACCTGCGAGACTTCCAGAACAAATCCCTGCTGGCTATGACCGATTACATTGCCGATGTGACCCGCAGAGCAGAGAACACCAACCTGAACGAAGTGATGTTTGATGTGTCCTTGGACAACACCATTACCGGTCTGAAACAGGGAAAAGTAAAACAGACCGTTAGTCGGCTGATCGGCTCTAAGACCGGCAAGCACAAGGTGCACACGCTCCGCGGCGCTGCCAAGAAAGCTTATTACAGCATTCCGGAGAAAGACCGCCTGACTAAGAAAGATATTGAGCAGGGCACCGTTACCATTTCTAACCTGGGCTCTCTGTACAGAGGACAGAGCGGCTACGGCACCTTGATCGAGATTGTGCCGCCCCAGGTGTGCGCATTCGCCCTGGGCGCTGTGCAGGATAAGCCGGTGGTGGTCACCGATAAGTTCGGCAACAAGACCATTGAGGCTCGCCAGATCTTGCCCATCACCGTGGTATTTGACCACCGTGCGCTGGACTTCGGCGATGTGATCCCCTTCCTGAAGAAGATGGACAGCATCTTTGCACACCCTCAGGTGATCCAGGAGTGGAAGGGCCAGGAGCGCGTAAAGGCCGTTATAGCTACCGAGGGCGAGGGCGTGGCCTAAGTGTGCTGAAAGCATAAAGAGCGGTTCTGTTGCGGCAGGACCGCTCTTGCACTTTTTGCCCGCCTTTGGTACAATGGCGATAGAGGGGGTGTGGATATGAATAGAAAAGTAGATTTTTGGGGCGGTGTGTGCATCGCTTTGCTGGCAGTAAGCACCGCTTGCTTTTCCCTGATTTATGTAAAAAACCATCATGCGGTCTGTTTTTCGCTGGCGATTACATGCGGCACCTTTACTTATCACACGGCCATGCGCTTTGCCATGGGCTGGGTCGTCGGTCGCCACCAGGTGCCGGTGAATCCGCAAGGGCGCTGGTTTCGCCCACATCCCTGGGAGCCGGGGCTGTATGCGCACCTGGGGGTCAAGCGGTGGAAGCACCGGGTGCCCTCCTATAAGCCCTACGATATGCACGGCGATCTGCAAGCGGTGGTGATGCAGATGTGCCGCAACGAGCTGGCACACGAAGTGATGGCGATACTGAGCTTTGTGCCCCTGTTGTTTTGTCTGTTTTGCGACGATCCGGTGGCAAATCTGCCGGTGTTTCTCATCACCTCTGTATTGGCGGCAGTGGCGGATTTGATACCGGTGATCCTCCAGCGTTACAACCGGCCGCGGCTGCAACGGCTGCTGCGGCGCCGCCAGCAAAAGGCGGGGAGCAAATAGAAAACATGACGGCAGACACTTTTTGTAGTCTGTCGTATTTTTTCATTTTGGCAACTGGTCATACCACGAACCAACTATCAAAAAACAAAAACATTTTATCTAAAAAATAACCGCCCAATGTGGGCAAAACGGCAAAAAAACACCGGGGCATTGTGAATGGATTGACAATCTTTGGCGTTCATATTATATTATACATAATATATGCGAAATACGGAGAGGTGTTTATGGAAGCGTATAAAGTCATTGAGATCAAAAAAAGCGTGTTTGAGAGTAACGACCGGGAGGCGGAGAAACTTCGGGCCGAGTTGAAAGCAGAAAAGACCTTTTTGGTGAATCTGATGTCCTCCCCGGGCAGCGGCAAGACCACCACCCTGCGGGGCATTATCGGCCGCTTGCAGCAGGAGATGCGCATCGGTGTAATGGAGGCGGACATTGACTCGGATGTGGACGCCAAAACCATTGCAGAGACCGGGGTGCGTGCCATTCAGCTGCATACCGGCGGTATGTGCCATCTGGACGCGGGCATGACCCGCCAGGGGGTGGAGAACCTGGGTACGGCGGATTTGGATCTGGTGTTTTTGGAGAATGTGGGCAATTTGGTGTGCCCTGCCGAGTTTGACACCGGCGCTGCCAAAAATATGATGATCCTGTCTGTGCCGGAGGGGGACGACAAGCCTCTAAAGTACCCGCTGATGTTTACCGTGTCCGATGTGGTTCTCATCAACAAGATGGACACAAAGAGCGTGTTTGACTTTGACGATCAGGCGGTACAGGAGCGGATCTTAAAGTTGAACCCGCAGGCCAAGATCTTTTTTATCTCTGCCAAGACCGGCGAGGGTATGGACGCAGTGTGCGATTGGCTGCGGCAGCAAGTCCGGGACTGGAACGCATAAGTACGGAGGGAGAAGACGATGGCTGAAGAGAGAGAATTGATCCTCAAACTTGGTCAAAAAATCACGGACCGGATCGGTCACAAAGTGACGGTAGAGGATCCGGAGTATTACGGCTTGGCCTGCGTGGTTACGGACGAGATGGCAGAGATCGCGCTGAAGATGAAGGTACGCAAGCCCATGACCCTGGACCAGGTGGTAAAAGCCACCGGCAAGAGCAAGAAATATCTGGAGCCGCTGCTGCAAGAGATGAGCAGCATTGGCCTGTTGGAGTATAATTGGGAGAACCCCAGCCGCACCAAGCAGTATGTGCTGCCCATGTTCGTACCCGGCAGCGCCGAGTTCTTTAATATGAAAAAGGATCAGATCGACGCCCACCCGGAGTTGGCCAAGTCCTTTGAGCGTATGACTTTCTTACCGCTGGAGAAGATCACCGCCATGGTGCCCCCCGGCGGTGCCGGTATCGGTATGCATGTGATCCCGGTGGAAAAGGCCATTGAGACGGAAAATCAATCTGTCGATGTGGAGCATATTTCCCATTGGTTGAAGAAATATGAGGGCAAGTATGCCGCCGGTCCCTGCTCCTGCCGTATGAGCCGCGCCAAGCTGGGCGAGGGCTGCGGCGATGATGCCGAGGACTGGTGCATCGGCGTAGGCGATATGGCGGACTATTTGGTAGAGACCAACAAAGGCCATTATGTGACCTACGATCAGGTGCTGGAGATCTTGCAGCGTGCCGAGGACAACGGCTTTGTGCACCAGATCACCAACATTGACGGTGAGAACAAGATCTTTGCCATCTGCAACTGCAATGTGAATATTTGCAATGCCTTGCGGACTTCTCAGTTGTTTAATACGCCCAATATGTCTCGCTCCGCGTACATTGCCAAGGTGGACAAGGCGCAGTGTGTGGCCTGCGGTCGTTGTGTGGAGTATTGCCCCGCCGGTGCGGTGAAGCTGGGTCAAAAGCTGTGCACCAAGGACGGCGGCACGGTGACCTATCCCCGACAGGCGTTGCCGGATAAAATCAAGTGGGGCCCGGAAAAGTGGAGCCCGGATTACCGGGACAAGAACCGGATCAACTGCTACGACGCCGGCACGGCGCCCTGTAAGACCGCTTGCCCAGCCCATATTGCCGTGCAGGGGTACTTAAAGCTGGCAGCCCAGGGGCGCTACAAGGACGCTCTGGCGCTGATCAAAAAAGAAAATCCGTTCCCTGCCGTTTGCGGCCATGTGTGCAACCGCCGGTGTGAGGACGCCTGCACCCGCGGCACCATTGACCGTGCGGTGGCGATTGATGAAGTGAAGAAGTTTATCGCTCATCAGGATCTGATTGCAGAGCACCGCTATGTGGCGCCCAAGGTGATCCCCTCTAACAAGGGCGGCTTTGATGAGAAGATCGCCATTATCGGCGGCGGCCCGGCCGGCCTGTCCTGCGCCTATTATTTGGCAGAGAAGGGCTATACCCCCACTGTGTTTGAGAAGAACGAGAAGCCCGGCGGTATGTTGGTGTACGGTATTCCGTCTTACAAGTTAGAAAAAGATGTAGTGGCTGCGGAGATTGATGTGATCCGTGAAATGGGTGTAGACATTCGCTGCGGCGTTGAAGTGGGCAAGGATATTACCTTGGACGAATTGCGCGCCCAGGGCTACAAGGCCTTTTATATCGCTATTGGTTGCCAGGGCGGCCGCAAGGCGGGTATTCCCGGTGAGGATGCCCAGGGCGTCATGACCGCTGTGGACTTTCTGCGCACCGTTGGCGGCAACCCGGATTACCCGGTAGAGGGTGAAGTGGTTGTAGTTGGCGGCGGCAATGTGGCGATTGATGTGGCTCGTTCCTCCGTGCGCTGCGGTGCAAACAGCGTGTCTATGTTCTGCCTGGAGAGCCGGGACGCTATGCCTGCCTCGGTTGAAGAGGTGGAAGAAGCCCGGGTGGAGGGCGTAGATGTGAACTGCGGCTGGGGTCCTAAGGAGATCTTGACGGAGAACGGCAAGGTCACCGGTATTGTGTTTAAGAAGTGCCTGTCCGTGCTGGACGAGAACGGTCGCTTTGCCCCGGTTTATGACGAGAACCAGACCAAGACCGTGGCGTGCAGCCATGTGTACCTGAGCATCGGCCAGGCGATTGAATGGGGCCACCTGCTGGACGGCTCTAAGGTGGAGCTGGGTCGCGGCAACGGCGCTGTGGCAGACAGCTTGACCTATCAGACGGCACAGGAAGATGTTTTTGTAGGCGGCGATGTATACACCGGCCCCAAGTTTGCCATTGACGCTATTGCAGCGGGCAAGGAGGGCGCTGTGTCCATTCACCGATTCGTGCAGCCCAACACCAGCCTGACCATCGGCCGTAACCGCCGGGACTTTATTGCGCTGGATAAGGAGAATATCTCCGTGGCCCAGTACGATACCGGCGACCGCCAGGTGCCCGGCGTGGACAAGAGCATTGACCAAAAGCATTCCTTTAGAGACGCACATCTGACCTACACAGAGGCCCAGGTGAAGGCGGAGACCGCTCGCTGCTTAGGCTGCGGCGCCTCTGTGGTGGATCCCAATAAGTGCATCGGCTGCGGCGTGTGTACCACCAAGTGCGCCTTTGACGCCATTCACCTGCACCGGGAGCTGCCGGCAGCCAGCAAGATGGTGCGCTCGGAGGATAAGATGAAGAGCATTTTGCCTTATGTGCTGAAGCGCGAGATCAAAATTCGCTTTAACAAGGAGTAAGTATGCACGAGTTGGGCATCGTATTCCATATTATTGATACTGTGGAGCAGGTGGGGCGCGAGAACGGGGTAACGCAGGTGCGCTGCGTTACGCTGGATGTGGGTCAGGTATCCGGAATTGAGGCCCCCTATTTGATGGACTGCTGGCGCTGGGCTGCGGATCGATCGGAGATGCTGCGAGGCGCCCGGTTGCAGATTGAGACGGTGCATGCCGTCACCCTGTGCGACGCCTGCGGCAAGACCTATGATACTGTGCCCCAGGGGCGCACCTGCCCCTATTGTGGCAACGGGGACACCCATTTGCTGCAAGGCAATGCATGCAGTATTCGAGAAATTGAGGCGCGATAGAGAATGCACGAGTTGAGTATTGTGTATGAGTTGTACCGCACGGTGACCCAGCTGGCCGCAGAGGCCGGGCTGCACCGGGTGGAAGCGGTGCGCCTGCAAGTGGGGGAGCTGTCCGGTGTGGAGGGTCCGTACCTGCGGGAGTGCTGGAATGCTGTGGTGCGAGATACGCCGCTTCGTTCTACCCGGTTGGAGCTGGAGCACCTGCCGGCTATTGCCATGTGTGCGCATTGTGCCCGCTTGTATGCTCATTTGGCCTGTGCCCGCACTTGCCCCCGTTGCGGTAGCCACGATCATCTCATTTTGTCCGGCCGCCAATTCCTCATCGACCGGATCGAGGGGTATTAAAAATCAGCCGACGACCGTGCGTCTATTCGCGCAGTCGTCGGCTTTTATTTGTTTTTTTGAATTGACGGTTGGTGGTGTGGAGCCCGATCACGCATGGACAGCAGGGGAAAAGATGACCCGGACCGGTGTGCCGGAGCGGCAATACTTTGCAGCAAACTTACAAATAGGCAAATAAAAAACAGATACACGCCGGTGTATCTGTTCTTTTATGCTTATTTATGTGGGTTATTCTTCGTTTTCGCGGATTTCTTTCAATTGGGGTTGCAAAACGGCCAGCTTTTTCTTGGACAGGTTGTAGCCGAATCCCAGTAAAATCGCCAATAGAGTCAGAGTAATGGCCGGTACAAGGGTGGAAATGTCATAGAGCTTATTGAGCACATCCTCCGGCAGTGCCGTGTTGTTGGCAGAAGCGGTGCTATCGTAGTGGATCACCGCCAAAAGGGCATTGAGTCCAACACCGGCCAGGGTTTGCCCCAGCTTTCTGGCAAAGGAGACAACCGCATAGGCGGTACCTTCCTCCCGACGATGGGTGCGAATCTCGTGGTAGTCAATCACGTCCATCACCAGCGCCCACACCTCCAGTACCAGGAAGGTCTGGCCCAGGCCGGAGAAGAAGGTGAACACCAAAAATACATAGGGATTGTCGGTTTTGATAAAGAACAGAAGGAAGCTGACCAGTGCCGCAAAGCCCATACCAAAGGCGCAAAGCTCTTTTTTGCCGAACTTGTCGATCAGCTTGTTCATAATAGGAATTAAGATGGCCATGGGCAAGTAGGTGCAGATGGTCACCAGTGCGTACAGCTGCGCGCTGTGGTAGTAGTCCGCAAACAGGTACTGATAGGTGGCTTGATAATAGAACTGAAACGCGATCAGCAGCATGGACACCAGGCAAAGCATCACAAACGGTCTGTTCTTTGCCAGGTCACCAATGGCCTTAAAGGCGTTGTAGTCGCCTTTTTTCTTTTGAATCGGTGCGATCCTCTCCTTGGTCAGCTTGTAGTGACCGAAGAAAATCACAATGGAAAGAATGGCCAGGATCAAAACGCCGATGGTCAGTTTGTTACCGTCCAGCGTTTGAATTTTGGTGCCGTCGGCGGCGACGGTGGTGTTGTATACCAGCATGGGAAAGAGAATGGTGCTCGGCAAGCCGCCGAGGCCGGCGCCGATGGAACGCCACATGGACAGGGAAGAGCGTTCTTTCTCGTCATCGGTGACCACGGAGGCCAGCGAGCCGTAAGGAATGTTGACGCAGGTGTACATCATACCGTACAGAATGTAGGTGATGTAGGCAAACAGCAGGTATTTGGCCGCACTCAAATTGGGAATGACCGTAAACATCAGCACCGCAGACACCGCCAGCGGAATGGAAAACCAAAATACATACGGGCGGAATTTGCCTTGCTTGGTGGGCTTTCTGGAGTCAATGAACGCGCCCCAAATGGGGTCGTTGATGGCGTCCCAAAGCCGTGCCACCAAAATCAGAACCACAATCTTGGCAGGCTGAATGTGCAGCACATCGGTGTAAAACTTGTTTTGAAATGCACCGATCAGTGAGAAGGTCAAAAGGCCGCCCATGTCGCCCATGGCGTAGCCGATCTTGTCCTTAAACTTTATGCCGTGTGTTAAACTCTTTTCGCTCATAAAAATCCCCCTTCATTTGTGAAAAGATATTGAATGAAAATCCATTTCAAATCCGTGGACAGCGCACAAAAATATAGCGCGTTTTCCCTTGCCGGCAGGGTACGCAAACGGGAAGTGCGAATCAGCGTGTTGTTTGCTAAGTGAATGGATCGTATATATGTCCCTTTCCATACGAATGGACACGGTTCATTATGTTACTATCATACAATGCACGCCTCCGGTTGTCAACAAAAACAGCGGCTCCTGCATTGACATCTTCGGTGGGTTCGGGTAAAATAAAAGCACAGACGGTTGTTGCCGCTCAAAAAGAGAAATCTGTTCCCATTCCGAACACAGTCATCCAGCTCTTGCATAAGTCTATGCAGGGGCGATTTTGGTTTTTAGGCAAGGAGGAGTTATGCGAGCGAACATAAAGTATATGCTGAAAAACTGGATCGCCTGGGATAAGAAAAGCCCGGTGTACTTTCTGATCCGGGTGCCGGCGCTGGTGTTCCAGCCCATTGTTACCGCCTATATACCCAAGGCGATGATTGATTGTATCGAAAAGGGCGTTACCACCCGGCAACTGATTTTGGTGGTGGCGCTGCTGAGCCTGCTGCTGACCATTACCATTTGGCTGGATCCGTTTATGAAGGAGCTGATCCTGGGCGGTGCCCGGATCGTACGCATGCGCTATGCGGTGGCTGCGTTTGAAAAAAATCTCAGTACCGACTATGCCAATATAGAAAATCTGGAAATGCGCGAGAAGCAGAAGCGCGCAGAGGTTTTTTATAACGGACGGTATGCAGGCGGTTCAAACTTTATAAGCACGCTGAATTTGTTTTTCGTTGCGGTGGTGGGTGTTGTTGTGTCCGGCGTACTCATCTACAAGATCAATATTTGGATGATTTTGCTGATTATTGCCACCTGCGGCGCCCAGTTTTGTTTGCAAAGAGCGCTGACGAAGAAACAGCGGCAAAACTTGGATCAACGCACGGAGCCTGCGGCGAAGTTCGATTATTTTTATAAGCTGTGCAAGGATGGCACGGCGGCAAAGGATATTCAGCTTTACAATATGGGCGATTATTTTATTCGGGCGCTTGCCGCCTCCCTTTGCAGGATTGAAAAAATCTATGCCCGGTACACCCACACCTGCGTATCGTTTAATGGCATTACCGCTTTGCTCAGCGCCGTGCGCCAGGCCATTGCCTACATTTACCTTGCGTATTTGACCGGCAAGGGTGCGCTCAGTGTGTCCGATTTTATCTTCTATTTCGGCATCATTACCGGCTTTTCCAACTGGGTGCTCCATTTGGGCTTTGCGGTCAATCAGATTGAGATGTGCTGCAAGGAGTGCCAGGCATACAGGGAGTATATTGCGTTTGCGGATCATGCAGAAGAGGGGGAGCCCCTGACCTCCAAATCCGTTGATCGGGTGGTGTTTGAGCATGTGTCCTTTCAGTACCCCTCTGCCGACGCACCTACGCTGAAGCATATTGACCTTACATTCAAAAATGGCGAAAAGATTGCCATTGTGGGGGAGAACGGCGCAGGCAAAACCACCTTTATCAAGCTGCTGTGCGGCCTGTATGCGCCCACCGGCGGTCGCATTCTGTTAAACGGCAAAGATACTGCCACCATTGCAAAGAACAGCTATTTCGATTTGTTTTCGGCCATTTTTCAGGACTATTACTTCTTGCCCATGACCATTCAGCAAAACATAACGGCAAGTCTTGACTATGATCGGGAAAAATTTGACCTGGCGTTGCAGAAAGCGGAAATGTATGACAAGGTGTATGCCTTGCCAAAGGGCGCAGATACGCTGATGGACAAGAATGTGTATAAGGATGCGGTGGATTTTTCCGGCGGTGAAAAGCAAAAGCTGCTGCTTGCCAAGGCTATGTACAAGGACGCGCCGATTTTGATTTTGGACGAGCCCACGGCGGCGCTGGATCCGATTGCCGAAAATCAGCTGTACTTAAAATACAGTGAGCTGACCGATGGCAAACTCTCTTTCTTTATTTCCCACCGGCTGTCTTCCACCCGTTTTTGCGACCGGATTTTGTTTATGTCCGGCGGCCAAATCACCGAGATGGGCACCCACGAGGAGCTAATGGCCAAAAAGGGCGCATATTACAAAATGTTTCAGGTGCAAAGCTACTATTACAGAGAACAGGGGGTGGCTGTGCATGCGTAACTTTAAGATGATAGGTAAGATGTATCGGGAGATTGCCGGCCTGGACAAAGGTATTCTGCCTGTGGATTTCTTCTGTGCGATTTTGACCGGCGCCAAGCCCTTTGTGAACATTTGGTTCACTGCCAAGATCATCGGTATGATGACCGCCGGTGCGGACTTTAAGGGGCTTTTGGCCTATATTCTTGCGGCTGTGGCGCTTAATTTTGTGCTGGATTACGCAGGCGGGTTTTTATCTGACCTATACGATGTTAAATCCGATCTGCTGTTTAGCAGAGAAAATTTCAAAATGGCGGAAAAGCTGTTTCGTATGGATTATGAAAAGTTGGAGGACAACACATTCAGAAAGACGATCCATAAGCACGAGGAGGCGGGCGCCAGCCGGTGGGCGCGGTTTTCGTACTTTATGTGGACCAGCCAGGTGTTTGTTAAGGGCGTGTTTACGGTGGCGGTGTCTGTGGTGATGATCCTGCCGCTTTTGAAAATCGGTTTTACCAAAACCGGCAATTCATTTTTTGAAAGACCTGTCTTTCTGATCCTGCTGATTGTCACTCTGATTGTTATGGCGGCGGTTATGGCGTTGATTGCCGTGCGGATGAACAAGTCGTACCTGGCTGCAAACGAGGCGTATGCCACGCTGGATCGTCTGTTCTATTCGCTCATTGACCTGTTTGCCGATTATAAAACCGGTAAGGAGATACGCCTATACAAAGAGCAGCACTTGATCGGCAAGATCGCAACGGAAAAGATTCTTACTGACGGCGAAAAAACGCTGAAGCAAATTTCCATGCGCACCGCAAAAACCAGCTCCATCGTTGCGGTGATGGGTGCCTTTGTTGCGTTTGGCGTGTATGTTTTTATCGGGGTCAAGGGCAATTTGGGGCTGTTTGACATTGGTGCGCTGGTGATGTACTGCGGCGCTTTTATGCAGATCGTAAACGGTGTTATGCTCATTGCTAACACGCTGGGCAAGCTGGCGGAGATCTTGCCGCTGGCTCGGATTTATTTTGAGATTATAGAGTGCACAGACAGCAAGCAATACGGTACCCGGACCCTGGACGGTGACCGATTTGAGATCGAGTTCAAAAATGTGTCGTTCAAATATCCGGGTGCGGAAAGCTATGCGCTGCAGAATGTTAATCTGAAAATAAACAATGGCGAGCATCTGGCCGTGGTGGGCAGGAACGGCAGCGGCAAAACCACTTTTATCAAGCTGATGTGCCGCCTGTATGATGTGACCGACGGCGAAATTCTCATCAACGGCGAGAACATTCAGGCATACACCAAGGAGAGTATTACCGCACTGTATTCCGTAGTGTTCCAGGATTTTAAAATCTTCTCTGTGCCCCTGAGAGATACGGTTTGTGCCGGTTCCGCTTTTGACCGGGACAAGCTGTATACCTGCCTGGAAAATGCCAATATTAAGGAGAGAGTGGAATGCCTGCCCCATCAGGAAAACACTTATCTTTATAAGGATTTGAACAAGGGCGGCGTAGAGATTTCCGGCGGCGAGGCACAAAAGCTGGCCCTTGCCAGAGCGCTCTATAAGGATGCGCCGGTGGTGGTGCTGGACGAACCTACGGCGGCGCTGGATCCGATTGCGGAGAACGAGATTTACAGCCGCTTCAATTCCTTTGTGCAAAGCAAAACGGCCATTTACATTTCGCATCGGCTGTCCAGCTGCGTCTTTTGCGATACCATCGCCGTGTTTGATCACGCAAGGCTGGTGGAAAGCGGCACGCACACAGCGCTTTTGGCTGCCGACGGCCAATATGCAGCGCTGTGGAACGCGCAGGCAAAGTATTATGTGTAGCCTGCAGCAGCACAACAATGCCGCTCCCGGCGAAAACGAAAAAATGAAGGAAAAAGCAAAAAAACAGACATCCGTGTGGATGTCTGTTCAGACTGTAGACAAAGTCCGAGGACAAGTGCCTCGGATTTTCTTCGCCATTGA
>ERZ779861.368-NODE-368-length-67107-cov-10.232133_pt1 | contig 67107 bp, 39 predicted proteins | sample MGYA00511558_ERZ779861 | MGnify/ENA primary metagenome ERZ779861 (study PRJEB29588, sample SAMEA2163432) | human gut metagenome | biome: human gut; feature: human-associated habitat; material: faeces | place: Denmark | collected 2008/2010 ...
CTGTATCCCGTGTAGGAAACAAGACTGCGATCCTGCACATTCTCTACGCTCTGTTTCCGCTGCAGTACGGGCGCTTTATCGACGTGTTCGGCGGCAGCGGCAGCGTCCTTCTCGGTAAGCCGACCATTGACGCCTTCGAAGTCTACAACGATTTCGACCGCAACCTGGTCAACCTGTTCCGATGCATGAAGGAACGGACGATGGCAACGATCCGTGAGCTGGGCTTCTGCAATCTCAACTCCAGAGAGGACTTCATTGCGATCCGCAAGTTCTTCGATCATGAGACATTCGATGACAGGTTCTTGACGGAGGAACTGATGCTCACGGAAATCATGCTTCCCCCTCTCGAGGCAGCGGAGCTGAAGGAAATCCGCCTACGCATTACAGAAGATTACGATGTGCGCAGAGCGTCCATGTTCCTGAAGCTTCTCCGCAACAGCTACTCCAGCAGCGGAAAGTCCTTCGCCTCCCAGCCCTTTGACATTCGAAAGCTGTTCGGGCTGATTCAGGAGTTGGAAGACCGCATGGCAAATGTGGTGATCGAGAACCAGGACTTCGAGACGCTGATCCGCCACTATGACCGTTCCGACGCTTTCTTTTATGCCGATCCGCCTTACTTTTCAACAGAAGACATGTATGAGATCGGCTTCGGCTGGGATGACCATGTGAGACTCAGAGAAACCCTCGGAAGGATCAAAGGCAAGTTCCTTCTGTCCTACAATGACTGCCCTGAGATCCGTGAACTGTACGATGGATTCAGCCTGTTCGACTTCTCCCGCACCCACTCTATGGCACAGCGGTATGAAGCCGGAAAGGAATTCAAGGAGCTTCTCATTGCCAACTACGATTACTACGAGCGCGAAAACGCAAAGCCCAAGCAGCTCACGCTGTTCGACATCTATGGCGATGAGAACTACGACTACGAAAAAATATTAAAGGAGAGCATTATATCATGCAAAATCAGATGAAAAGCCAGCCCCTCTTTGCGCTGGTTCCCGTGCCGTATGAGGCGCTTGTGGACGCCGGCATCGAGATCGGCGATCCCCTGCAGTTCACGGTCGAAGAAGGAAAAGTCACGATGGAGAAAATCTCCCCTGAGGACATGGACTTCGTCTGTGATGGCAACTGCGAAGGCTGTCCCATGCTCCTGCTCGACTGCACTGGCGAGTGTGCCGTCTGCCCCTGTAATGATTTCTGTGATGAAAGCGAGGTTTTCTAATATGGCTCAGATGTTCCGAATTCTTGGTAAGCGTGGACGCATTACCATCCCCTTTGAAATCCGCCAGCGCGTCGGATTCTCCTACAACGACGTGCTGTCCTTCACGGAAGCGCCGGACGGCAGAACCGTGATCGTCAAGCGTGAGAAGATCTGCGACAACTGCGCAGCGGAAAAGCCGCAGAAAAAGGGAGCCGAAGACACCATCACGCTCTTTGACTTCCTCAACGGCCTTTCCGACGAGCAGCAGAAGGCGGCCTTTGCCCATCTCAAGCTGAAATGGGATCGTGTGCAAGGAAGTGGTCTCTATGGCAGATCATAAGCCCCTTTACCGCTGGTCGCTGCAGGACGCCACCGCCCACAACGAGGTACAGGATTGGCGTGACAGCTACAAAGAAAACTGCGACTGTGCCAGGGCAATCGAGCGAGCCATCGCTGACCATTATCATGACAATATCCTCGAGGACGGCACCGAGGACATCATCGACCGTTACGGCTTCGACCGAGTGAATTGGGTGTTGGCGAACACCCTGCAGGAGAAAGATCACGATGGCCGCTTCTCCCAGGAGAACAAAAGATGGGCAAAGGGATTCTACATTCCGAGAGATGACGTGCGTTGGCACTTCTGCGTGGAGTCCCATCCCGGACTGACGGATCTATTTGTCAATCAGACTCGGGAGGCATGGCAGAAACTCGGACTCTTTGAGACCCAGAGTTGTATCTCGGAAAAAGACGGCGAAATTGATTATAAAGGCAGACTCCTGGTACTCAAACCGACCGTACTGAAGGAGAGTTACAGGACTTCCGAGAATCAGTTGTTCGTTGCGGAGGGCGGCTTCGGATGCTCTCCGAACTCTCGTGGACGCAAGGTCTTCGGTAAATTCCTTATCGATGGTGAGGAAACCAATTTTAATCGGGATGACTTCTTTGGCATTATCAAAGATGAGTGCATCCCCGAATGGGCGGCAGAGAAGCTTGCCGAGCTCGAACCTCCTGATCAGGATGAGTCCGAAGGAATCACAATGGGAGGAATGTAAGATGAGAACGAAAATTTATCAGATCAACTCCAAGCGGGACGTCAACCATGTCAAGTTCGAAGGTCTGGATCTGCTGGAACGGTATCAAGGTTCCTCTGCTGTTGATCCCTCCATCTATGATGAGGTGTTCAACGCAGAGATTGATGAAACGGATCTCGAAGCGATCTATCAAAGATTCAATACGGTAGGACATCCCCTGCACCGCGGTCACTCACTGTCCGTCTCAGACGTGGTGGTGAACGACAACGGTGCCTTTTTCTGCGACAGCATCGGGTTTCAGCCCATTGCCTTTGACGAGTCGCAGACGCAAAAGCCGGACAACCTCATGCGTGTCGTCTATGTCGAACCGCATAAGGCTCCCTATATCGCCGACGTCGCCCATACGCTTGAAGCGGAGCAGAAAGCGGTTGGTGACGGCTTGATCGAACCGATTGACAACTACGATGGAACCTGTCTCGTGGGCAACGAGGAATCGAAGCTCCGGGGCATGGACGGAAACCGCAGAATCGGCGACGGTTCATCCATCATGGCCGGCCCCTTCTTCGTATGCGGCGATTCCGGCGAATCATTCAGAAGTCTCACTGACGAGGAGGTGACGAGATATATGGCTCGGTTCGCTGAACCGGAGGACATCAGTCCCGAAGAAGTGGAAGCCGATATGGGCTTCATGATCTACCCCATGTAAAAAAGGAGGAACCAATCATGGCAACCAAGAAAACCAACAGCAAGGCTCCTGCAAAGGAGCAGAAGCGCAGCACTCCGAACATTTCAGCTCGGATTGACCGACTCGTGGACTATGAGAACTCGAAGGTCAAGGCCATTGCCAGCGTCAATATTGGCGGCGCCTTTGCCATTCACGGTCTGCGCGTCATCGATTCGCAGAAGGGGTGTTCGTGCAGATGCCTCAGAACTCTTTCCAGAAGGACGGCAAGACCGAGTATTCGGATATCTTCCATCCTGTCACTGCAGAAGCTCGCAGTGAGCTGAACAGCAAGGTGCTGGAAGCCTATGAGCAGAAGCTCGATGAGGTTGAGTCCGAGAATGAGGATCTCGGTGAAGACGAAAATCTCGATGAGCAGGACGAGGACGCACCCGCCTTCGGGCAAAGTATGTAGATTTCGGTAAATTTTCCGATTCTCGCTGGACTTCCAGTGGCCTGTCTGTATTCTTGTGGTTAAGAGACTAACTATTAAATGTCAAGCCCTAAAAAGAAAAAAGTCAAAAAATACGCCGCCTTTGACAAACAGCATTCAGATGCAGATAAAAGACAGCGAGGGCGACGGAGAGAGCAAGACAACAAAGCCCAGCATCGCCCTCGTTTGAAAATCGTAGCATCAGAATGCTTCGGATTGTCAAGGGTACGCTGCGCCGGCTGGAACAGTATGGATTTGTTAGTTCAGGCTCAAGAGAGAGTCTGAGGAATGTATTTCTCGCCTGTAGTTTCAAGATGGTAAAGCAAGCGCACAAGCTTCTTTGCGGCATGAGAAACAGCAACATTGTAGTGCTTGCCTTCCGCTCGTTTTTTACGGAGATATATTGCAAAGGTGGGTTCCCATTTGCAGACATACTTTGCAGCGTTCAGCAGCGCCCAACGCAGATATCTCGAACCGCGCTTTTCCATTTTTGCGTGAGTCGAATAAATTTGTCCCGACTGATATGTAGACGGTGAACAGCCTGCAAAAGCAAGCAGCTTGTCCGGATTATCAAAACGTGAGAAATCACCGACCTCGGAAACGATAACCGCTCCGAGAGCATAGCTGATTCCGGGAACGGAAAGAGTGGGAGAATCGATGGAATCCATGATTTTCTTGATCTCAGTCTCGATTTCAGCAATCTCGGCGTTCAATTCACGAATCAGCTTAATGGTATGCCTGAGTTCCAATGACTTTGCGGGCAGATATGAACTGACCGAACGTCGTGCGGCTTCACGGATTTCGTTTGCTTTATTGCGGTCGAAATGTCCTTTAGATGCAGAGATTAAAAGAGCGGTAAGATGTTTCAGATTGGCAGAAGCGACCTGATGAGCGCCGGGGAACTCTGAAAGAAGCTCATATACAGCTTTTGTATGGAGCGTTGATACAAGCTTTTCAAGTTCGGGAAACAGAATATTTACAAGACGGGAAACGGACTGCTTGAGCTTTGCACGGCCGGAAACCTTATCAAATCTGTATCTGGATAGTGACTTTAGGTCTTCGTTGTGGTATAATGTGTCTGAGTAGGGCTTTAAGCTCACGTCGGACATGATCATACTCGCAATTGTACGGGCGTCCACTTTGTCTGTTTTTGTTTTACGCAGACTGACGCTCTTCCGGCTTAGACTGGTGTACAACGGATTAATAACGATGGTGGAGAGACCTTTGTTATGAAGAAATCCGAGAATGTTGCAGGAGTAGTGTCCCGTGGCTTCGAGTCCTACTTTCACTTTGCTCAGATCCTTCGATGAGTTCTTGATTTTGAAAAGAAGGTCTTCAAAACCATCCATGTTGTTCTGTATGGTAAACACATCATACAGAACCTCGCCGTCGGAGTTTACGATAAAGCAATCGTGCTTGTCCTTTGCTACGTCGATTCCGACATAAACCATAATTAGATACCTCCAAGTGTTTTTTGATGCTGTATGGGATTCCACAGAACACTTTACGTCTTGTAACCTCGTTCTAAATTAACCGTCTCGCATCTCCACTTGCCTGCGGTATCTAACTAATTAACAAACTCGTAAAGGGCTGTGGTTGGAGCCTCCTAAAAACCGTCACGCGGTAGGTGAAAATACCAAACCACAGCATCCTATACAGTATAGCAGATTTGTCTTCGTTCTTGGAGAGGAACGTTAAAAACTACTACTTTTATATTATACGAGGTGATACTGCTATGAAAACAAAACTCCTGACCGCAGCAATCGTCTGTGCGCTTCTACTTTCAATCACGGGTTGCGCCGCAGACAAGGCAGAGCAAATGCTTCACGATAACGTTGAAATCACAGTCAACACGGATGCCGTAACAGAGCCTTCTGCGGATACGCAGGCCGTGGCTCTGACTGCGGAAACGGCAGAAAAAGAAATGCCTGCCCAGCCAGCTTCAACGGAAGCACCGCAGACAAGCGAGGCGCCGGAAACCGATCCCCCAGGAGAATCGGAACCGCCGAGGCAGACAGAACCACCCAAGCAGACCGAGTCCGCAGAAACTCCGAGGTCAAGTGATCAGAGCCAGCCAACGGAACCGGAAAAACCTGTGGAAACACAGCCCGAACCGACAAAGCCGACAGAACCTCCGAAAGAAACGGAACAGTCCAAGCCTACGGAGCCGCCTGCACCGACTGAACCTGTACCGACCGAACCGCCAGTTCCAACGGAGCCTCCCGCACCGACTGAGCCTCCTGCGCCGGTCGAAACAGAGCCTCCCGCAGAAACGCAGCCAAAGACCGCATACGATTATGAATTCGACATCAATGCGATCCGAGCTGACTGCATCGCCATCGGTCAGAGCATAGGCTATACGCTGAACACCTCGCTGACTCCTCAGAACGCTACATGGTGGAATCCGGTGACGGCATCGGATTCCAACCAGGGCAGCTCACTAAGGTCGGCTCTGGAACAGTATATCCGATTCCACACGGTCGCCAATCTCAGCGCCTATGGTATGGACGAAATCACAGAGTTCAACATCTGCTGTGAATCACGAGGCGGCGGATCATACGCCATCTACTTCGTATTCGCATAACGACAACCAAATATGGGACGAAGTCCTCTGCTGAACAGCGGAGGGCTTTTTCTTTATCAAAACGAAAGGAATGAAATACGAGATGAATGCTATTCTCAAATCCAAGAGCACGAGACTGCTCTCGGCGCTTCTGGCCGTTCTCATGATCGTTGCGATGCTCCCCACAACCGCATTTGCATGGTCTGTTGAGGAAGGCACGAAGTGTACCTCCACGTATGGAGATCATTATGTCGGTTCTGATGGAGAAATGTTCTACAGCAAACCGACAACCACGGCCATCTTCTATAACGATGACGGCTCCTATTATGTTAAAAGCTATGCCTCCGGCAACGCAAAGTACAAATATATGATGATCGATGAATCCGGAAATTATCATCATGTGTACTGCATTGAGGGCGGTGTAACCTTCGATTACAGTGACACCTACAATTCCACCAGCGGCAAAAACAGCAAGTATTTTCAGAATCTGCCCGTTACTGCACAGTTCGGAATCATGATGGCTCTGATGTACGGATATCACGAGGGTATAAAAAATGGTGCATTGTATAGAGTTGGGGATTGTATGCCATATAGTGAAGCCAAAAAAGATATCATGGCTTCGAACCCCCGAAATCTCACGATTTCGGGGGTTTTTCTCGCGTTTCCTCGCTTTTTCGCAATCATGAGGTTTGCGGATACAGAGTGCAGAAAAAAAGATATCATTTCAAAAAAACGGCTTCGGACAGGATGTTGAACAGCTTTCGCCTGCGGCGAAAGCGCAGTACCCGTTTTTAAGGGCGGAAAGTGCGACCTTTCGCGTAGCGAAAGCTTTTTACAGCACCTTCTGCCCTTTTTTCGTATTTTTATTTGTTAAATATTTGTGTCTGCCTGAAAGGAGGCTCGTCATCGGTTACATTACATGAAAGCAATCATTACAAGAAACGATCAGACCGCCGTTCTTGAACTGCCGACCTCCCGAATGGAGCTTGCAGGCTCTTTGAGTCGGATCGGTGCGCCACCCGCTTTACTCCGGGGACACAGGGATGCGCCTCCGTCAAATTGCCGAATGGGTAAATATCAATTTTGCGTTGCGCTGTCATATCTTATAAATATGCATTATTTTGGGATAAACGCTTGACAAATCCCGGATTATTGTGTATAATTATGCACGCAACCTGAAAAATAAGCATAAAAGCGAGGTTTTTATCATGAAAAGCAAACAGATCAAAAAAATCGTTCTGGCATATTCCGGCGGTCTTGATACGTCCATTATCATTCCGTGGCTGAAGGAAAATTACAACAACCCCGAAATCATTGCGGTTTCCGCCAATGTCGGTCAGGCGGACGAGCTGGAGGGGCTGGAAGAGAAGGCGCTGAAGACCGGCGCTTCCAAGATCTACATCGAAGATATCACAGAGGATTTCCTGACCGATTACGTATTCCCCTGCGTGCAGGCTGGTGCGCTGTACGAAAACTATATGCTCGGCACCGCGTTTGCCCGCCCGCCCATCGCCAAGAGAATTGTGGAGATCGCGCTTGCCGAAGGCGCGGACGCTATCTGCCACGGCTGCACCGGCAAGGGCAACGACCAGGTCCGCTTCGAAATGGCAATCAAGGCGCTTGCCCCGGACATGACCATCATCGCACCGTGGCGGGAATGGAGCATCAAATCCCGTGAGGAAGAGATCGCCTATGCGGAAGCACACAACGTGCCGCTGAAGATCAGCCGCGAGACCAACTACTCCAAGGATAAAAACATCTGGCACCTCTCGCACGAGGGGTTGGATCTGGAGGATCCGGCAAACGAGCCGCAGTACAACAAGAAAGGATTCCTGGAGCTCGGCGTTTCCCCGGAGCAGGCACCCGATGTGCCGACCTATGTGACCGTGCACTTTGAAAAGGGCGTGCCCACGGCGGTCAACGGAAAGAAAATGGGTGCGGTGGAGCTGGTGACCGTGCTCAACGAGCTGGGCGGCAAGAACGGTATCGGACTTCTCGACATTGTGGAAAACCGGCTGGTCGGCATGAAGTGCCGCGGCGTATACGAGACCCCCGGCGGAGCGATCCTCTACAAGGCGCACGAAATCCTCGAAACCATTTGTCTCGACAAGGAGACCTCGCATTACAAAGCGCTGGTCGCGCAGAAGCTGGCGGAAATCGTTTACAACGCGCAGTGGTTCACGCCTCTGACCGAAGCGATCCTTGCATTCGTCAAAACCACGCAGGCAACCGTGACCGGCGATGTCAAGCTGAAGCTCTACAAGGGCAACCTCATCAACGCAGGCGTGACCTCTCCCTACTCGCTCTATGACCCCGAAATCGCAACCTTTGACGAGGATCACGTCTACAATCAGGCGGACGCGACCGGGTTTATCAACCTGTACGGACTTTCCACCAAGGTTTGTGCGAAGATGAAGGCGAAAAACGGGCTGAAATAATCAAAAAAGGATTCTGAATCATGGCAAAAATGTGGGCAGGAAGAACCGATGGCGCCACCGACCGGCTGGCGGACGATTTCAATTCATCCATCGGATTTGACAGCCGGATGTTCCGGCAGGACATCAGGGGAAGCATGGCGCACGCCGCCATGCTTTCCGCTACGGGAATCATCGGGGCAGAGGAAGCCGACACCCTGATTGCGGGGCTGGAGGGGATCCTCAAGGATCTGGAACGCGGCACGCTTTCCTTCGACCCCGCCTGCGAGGATATCCATATGTTTGTGGAGGAAGTGCTGACGGCACGTGTGGGAGATGTGGGAAAAAAACTGCACACCGCGCGCAGCCGGAACGACCAGGTGGCGCTGGATCTGCGGATGTACCTGATGGAGGAGATCGATGCGATCTCGGCGCTGCTGAAACAGCTGATTGCCACCGTAACCGACAAGGCGGAATGCTACGAAGCAACCATCATGCCGGGATATACCCATCTGCAGCGCGCACAGCCGGTCACATTCGGGCACCATCTCATGGCGTATGCCATGATGTTCCGGCGGGATACGGAACGGCTTGCGGACTGCCGCAAACGGACGGCGGTCTGCCCCATCGGCTCCTGCGCACTGGCGGGAACCACCTACCCCACCGACCGGAGAGCGGAAGCGGCGGCGCTCGGTTTTTCCTCCGTTTGCGAAAACAGCATGGACGGGGTCTCCGACCGCGACTTCTGTGCGGAGCTGCTGGGGGCGCTGTCCATTTTGATGATGCACCTTTCCCGCTTCTCCGAGGAGATCATTCTCTGGAGCAGCTGGGAGTTCCGGTTTGTGGAGCTTTCCGATGCGTTTACCACCGGCTCCTCCATCATGCCGCAGAAAAAGAATCCCGACATGGCGGAGCTGGTGCGCGGAAAAACCGGCAGAGTGTACGGGGATCTCATTGCCCTGCTGACTGTACTCAAAGGGCTTCCGCTTGCATACAACAAGGATATGCAGGAGGATAAGGAAAGCGTATTTGACGCCTGCGACACCGTAAAAGCCTGCCTCGGCGTGTTTAACGGAATGATTGCCTCTATGCGTGCCATTCCGGAAAATATGCTGAATGCCGCCAAAAAGGGCTTTATCAATGCAACCGATGTGGCGGATTACCTGACCAAAAAGGGTGAACCCTTCCGCAGTGCCTACAAAATTTCCGGGCAGCTGGTCGCCTACTGCATCGCGCACGGCAAGGTGCCGGAGGAACTGGAGCTTTCCGTTTTCCGGGAGTTCAGTCCCCTGTTTGACGAATCCGTATACGAGGCAATCGACCTGTCAGCCTGCGTGGAGAAGCGCATCAGCGAGGGGGGGACCTCGGTCTCTTCGGTCAAAAAACAGATTGCACAGATGCGGGAGTTTCTGAAATCATGAAAAAAATTTTTATTGACGGCAGTGCGGGCACGACCGGGCTCCGGATTTTCGAACGTCTTTCGTCCCGCACCGACATCACGCTCCTCACTCTGCCGGAGGAGGAGCGCAAGGATCCCGCTTCGCGCGCACGCGCGTTGAATACGGCGGACATTGCCATCCTGTGCCTGCCCGATGTGGCGGCGCGGGAGGCGGTATCCCTGATTGAAAACCCGGACACGGTGGTGCTGGACACCTCTACCGCCCACCGCACCGCACCCGGATGGGTCTACGGCTTTCCGGAGCTTTCCCCCGCCCAGGCGGAAGCAATCCGCACGGCAAAGCGCATCGCCGTGCCGGGATGCCACGCCAGCGGCTTCATCGCACTGACCGCACCGCTGCGCGCAGCAGGGATTCTTCCCGGAGGAACCCTGCTTTCCTGCTTTTCCCTGACCGGGTACAGCGGCGGCGGCAAAAAAATGATTGCGGAATATGAAATGCAGCCGTCCCCGGCGAAGTTGCACGCCCCACGTCAGTATGCGCTGGGGCAATCGCACAAGCATCTCCCCGAAATGACTGCCGTGAGCGGGCTCCCCGCCCCCGTGTTCTGCCCTGTGGTCGGCGATTTCTACAGCGGGATGCAGGTCACGGTGCCGCTGTTCGCGGCGCAGTGCGTACCGGGAACCACGAAAGAGCAGATTGCGGCGCTCTACCGGGATATCTACCGGGGACCCGTGGTCCGCTTCACCGAAGTGCCGGACGAGGGCGGATTCCTGTCCGCCGCTTCCCTTTCGGGAAAGGATTCCATGCAGATCAGCGTGAGCGGAAACGAAGATCGGATGCTGCTGCTTGCGGTTTACGACAATCTCGGAAAGGGTGCGTCCGGCGCGGCACTGGAATGTCTGAATATGATACTGGACACGGACCCCTGCGAGGGGCTTTGCCTGTAAGGAGGAACCATGAAAACAGTGGAAGGCGGCGTTTGCGCCGCGAAAGGCTTTCTTGCCGCAGGTGTGCATTGCGGCATCCGGAAAAACAAAACGAAAAAAGATCTCGCGCTGATCTACAGTGAAAAAAAGGCGACCGCGGCGGCGGTCTATACCACCAATCTGGTCAAAGGGGCGCCGCTGGTTGTGACGAAACAGCACCTGGCGGACGGGATGGCACAGGCAGTAATCTGCAACAGCGGCAACGCCAACACCTGCAATGCAAACGGCGTGGAGATTGCGGAGGAGATGTGTTCCCTGCTGGCTGACAAGCTCGGCGTTTCCGCCGACGATGTGGTGGTTGCCTCCACCGGCGTCATCGGTCAGCCGCTTGACATTGCGCCGATTGCCGCCGGCATCCCCCAGTTGGTCGCGTCGCTCGGCAAGGATTCCGCATCCGCGGCACAGGGCATCATGACCACGGATACCAAGCGCAAAGAGATCGCCGTGGAATTTCAGATCGGCGGCGCGACCTGCCACCTCGGCGGGATTGCAAAAGGCTCCGGAATGATCCACCCCAATATGGCAACCATGCTGGTCTTTCTGACGACGGACTGTGCAATCAGCGCCAAAATGCTACAGCAGGCGCTCTCCGGCGATGTGTCGGAAACGTTCAACATGGTCAGCGTGGACGGAGATACTTCCACCAACGATATGGTCACGCTTCTTGCAAACGGAGTGGCGGGCAACGCGGAAATCACCGCACCGGGGGCGGACTTTGATGCCTTCATGCAGGCGCTCAACACGGTGACCGTTTACCTCTGCCGCCGCATTGCCGGGGACGGCGAGGGTGCCACCAAGCTCCTGGAATGCAAGGTCACGGGCGCCGCAACCCATGAGATTGCCAAAACCGTCGCCAAAAGCGTGATCTGCTCCTCCCTGACCAAAGCAGCCATGTTCGGCGCGGATGCCAACTGGGGACGCGTGCTGTGCGCCATCGGATACAGCGGTGCCGATGTGGACGTCACGAAGATTGATGTCGCCTTCCGCTCCCCTGCCGGAACCGTTGCGGTGTGCCAAAACGGCGCCGGAATCCCTTTTTCCGAAGAGCAAGCCAAGAGCATCCTTTCGGAGAGCGAAATCGAAATCCTGGTAGAACTGAATGCCGGCAGTGCCGTCTCCACCGCGTGGGGATGCGACCTGACCTATGATTATGTAAAAATCAACGGTGACTACCGGACATAATACGGAGAAAAAATGGATATTACCAACGCGAAACGGGCGGAGGTTCTGGTACACGCTCTGCCGTATATTCAGGAGTACACCGGAAAGATCGTTGTCATCAAATACGGCGGCAACGCCATGATCAACGAGGATCTGAAGGATTCGGTCATGATGGATATCGTTCTGCTCTCCCTTATCGGCGTCCGGGTGGTGCTGGTGCACGGCGGCGGACCCGAAATCACCGATATGCTGAAAAAGATTGGAAAAGAAAGCGTATTCGTGGACGGACTGCGCGTCACCGACCGGGAAACCGCGGACACCGTGCAGATGGTTCTTGCGGGAAAGGTCAACAAAAGCCTTGTCGCACGGATCGAAAACAAGGGCGGAAACGCCATCGGGCTGTCTGGCATGGACGGACGCATGATTGAGGCAAGGGTCAAGGATGCGCGTCTCGGATTCGTGGGAGAAATCACAAAGGTCAACGTTGCCCCGATTCTGGACGTCATCGACAAGGGATACATTCCCGTGGTTTCCACCGTAGGGTGTGACCGCGAGGGAAACGTTTACAACATCAACGCCGACACTGCGGCGGCAAAGATCGCGGGCGAGTTGCGGGCGGAAAGCCTGATCTCCGTGACCGACATCGCAGGCATCCTGCGCGACAGGAACGACCCTGCCACGCTGATTCCCGTGATCCGCACGGCAGACGCGCCGGGGCTGATTGCCGACGGAACCATCAGCGGTGGCATGATCCCCAAGGTGGAGTGCTGTATCAACGCCATCCGCTGGGGGGTCAACCGCGTGTTCATCATCGACGGACGCATCCCGCACGCGATTCTGATCGAAATGCTGACCAATGAGGGCATCGGGACCATGTTTACGGAAGGGCTCCCCACCCTACGGTCGGAAGGAGGACTGTAATGCAACCGGATATCCAAGCGCTGGACAGGCAGTATATCGCCGGCACCTACCGCCGCTTCCCTGCGGTGCTCAGGCACGGGAAGGGATCCCTGGTTTATGACGAAAACGAAAAGGAATATATCGACCTCTCCTCCGGTATTGCGGTGAACACCTTCGGATATGCGGACGATGTCTGGCAGGCGGCTGTCACCGCGCAGCTCGGCACCCTGCAGCACACCTCCAACCTGTATTACTCCGAGCCGTGCGCCGTGCTTGCTTCCATGCTCTGCGAAAAGACCGGCATGAGCAGAGTCTTTTTTTCCAATTCCGGAGCGGAAGCCAACGAGTGCGCCATCAAGGTGGCGCGCAAGTACGCGCAGGAGAAAAAAGGGAAAGAGCATTATCACATCATCACGCTGGAAAACAGCTTCCACGGGCGGACGATCACCACGCTTGCGGCAACCGGGCAGGCGGTTTTCCACCGGGATTTCACCCCGCTGACCGCAGGATTTCACCATGTACCGGCGGGCGACCTTGCGGGTGTACAAAAGCTGCTTGACACCTACCCGACCGCCGCCGTGATGATTGAGATCGTGCAGGGCGAGGGCGGTGTGATTCCGTTGGATCAGACCTTTGTCAAAGAGCTTGCCGCCCTGCTTTGCGCGCGCGATGTGCTTTTGATCTGCGATGAGGTGCAGATCGGAAACGGCAGAAGCGGAATGCTTTACGGATACATGAATTACGGCATTCAGCCGGATATTTTCACCACAGCCAAGGGACTGGGCGGCGGGCTTCCGATCGGCGCTACGGTGCTGGGGGAACGGGTAAAGGACGTGCTGACGCCGGGCACGCACGGCTCCACCTTTGGGGGGAACCCGGTGTGCTGTGCCGGTGCCGTTTCCATTCTTTCCCGCCTGAACGAGGAAACGCTTGCCGGGGTGCGGGAACGCTCCGCATATATCGTGTGCGAGCTGACCGGTGCCCCCGGCGTGCGCTCCGTAACCGGACTCGGACTGATGCTCGGTGTGAAGACCGAGCGCCCGGCGGCAGACGTAATCCGGGCGTGCATGGAAAGGGGCGTTCTGGTCATCAGCGCCAAGGAAAAGGTGCGGCTGCTGCCCGCGCTGAACATCCCGATGCCGCTGCTGGAACGGGCGGTGCATATTCTGAAAGAGGTCTGCTCCGGCGGACAGGAGGGCATATGAACACATTCAAAGGCAGGGATTTTCTGAAGCTGCTGGACTTTACCCCGGCGGAAATCGGGGCATTGCTGGATCTTTCGGCAGATCTGAAGGCGAAAAAGAAAAACGGCGTGGTGCATCGCCTGTGCGAGGGAAAAAATCTTGCCCTGATTTTTGAGAAAACCAGCACCCGCACGCGCTGTGCCTTTGAGGTAGCTGCAAGGGATCTCGGCATGGGTGTCACCTATCTGGATCCGACCGGATCGCAGATCGGCAAAAAGGAAAGCATCGCGGACACCGCCCGCGTGCTGTCGGGGATGTTTGACGGCATCGAGTACCGCGGGTTCGGGCAGAGCATTGTGGAGGAGCTTGCACAGTATGCCTCCGTTCCGGTGTTCAACGGGCTGACCGATGAATTCCACCCGACGCAGATTCTGGCGGATTTTCTCACCGTCCGCGAGCATTTCGGCAGGCTGAAGGATATCCGCTTCACCTACATGGGCGATGCCCGCTTCAACATGGGCAACTCCCTGATGGTGGGCTGTGCCAAGATGGGACTGCACTTTACGGCTGGCGCGCCGAAGGGATACTTCCCGGATCCCGCGCTGATTGCCGCGTGCGAAAAAATTGCCCGGGAGACCGGCGCCACTCTGCGCTTCTGTGAAGATCCCGCCGAAGCCGCACGGGACGCACAGGTGATCTATACCGACGTATGGGTTTCCATGGGTGAAGCGGATGCGGTCTGGGCGGAACGCATTGCGGCGCTCTCCCCGTATCAGGTGAACGAAGCGCTGATGAAGCACGCCGCGCCAGACGCGGTTTTCATGCACTGCCTGCCCGCGTATCACGACAAAAACACGGCAATCGGCAGGGAGAAATGCGAAAAGTTCGGCAGGGATGCCATGGAAGTGAGCAACGGGGTATTCGAGAGCCCGCAGTCGGTCGTGTTTGAGGAGGCGGAAAACCGGATGCACACCATCAAAGCCGTGCTTGCCGCCATGATCGGAGGCGCCGGGGAAGTATGAAACGGTACCTGGTCTTTGCCGACGGCGAGGTGATCGAGGGGGAGGCATTCGGCGCCGCGCACGCCACAGTGGGAGAGCTGGTGTTCACCACCGGCATGGGCGGATACGTGGAAACCCTGACCGACCCCAGCTACGCGGGACAGATCATTCTGCAGACCTTTCCGCTGATCGGCAATTACGGCATCATCCCCGAAGATTTTGAGGGCAAAAGCGCCGCGCGCGGATACGTGGTGCGGGAATGGTGCGAACACCCCTCCAACTTCCGCTGTGAAATGACGTTGGATGCTTACCTGAAAGAAGCCGGCATCCCCGGCATCTGCGGGGTGGACACGCGGGCAATTACCCAAAAAATCCGGGAAAAGGGCGTGATGAACGCCATGATCTCCGACACGATGGATGTGAATCTTGCCGACATCGCGGCATACCGGGTGCGCAATGCCGTGGCGGAGGTCTCCTGCAGGGAGCCCTACACCGTCTCCCCGGAGACCCCTTTGCGCCGCGTGGTCCTGCTGGACTACGGCACCAAGCAGAACATCGTTCGGGAGCTGGTCAGGCGCGGCTGTGCCGTGCGGGTACTCCCCCACACCGCCACGGCAAAAGAGATTCTCTCCCTTGCGCCGGACGGCGTCCTGCTCTCCAACGGTCCCGGCAACCCCGCCGACAACAAAGAGGAAATTGCCGTGCTGGCGGAGCTTGCGGGCAGGGTACCGATCTTCGGCATTTGCCTGGGGCATCAACTTCTGGCGCTGGCGCTCGGCGGAAAGACCGAAAAGCTGAAATACGGGCATCGCGGGGTCAACCAGCCGGCAACAGACCTTGTCACCGGGCAAACCTACATGACCAGTCAGAACCATGGTTATGCCGTGGTTGCCGACAGCATTCCCGGTGTCGGCTCCGTGCGGTTCCGCAACGCCAATGACGGCACGTGCGAAGGAGTGGATTATCCAGCCCTGCGCGCTTTTTCGGTGCAGTTTCACCCGGAGGCGCACGCGGGTCCCCTGGACACCGCATTTCTGTTCGACCGGTTTATCGGAATGATGGAGGAAACGTAAGATGCCACTTTGCAAAGAGATCAAAAAGGTACTGGTCATCGGCTCCGGTCCCATCGTCATCGGTCAGGCGGCGGAATTTGACTACGCGGGTGCACAGGCGTGCCGCGTGCTGAAGCAAGCGGGCATCAACGTGGTGCTGGTCAACTCCAACCCCGCCACCATCATGACCGACAAGGCACTCGCGGACGAAATATACCTGGAACCGCTGAACACGGAAACGCTCCAGCGGATCATACTCCGGGAACAACCGGACAGCCTGCTGGCGGGGCTGGGCGGGCAGACCGGGCTTACGCTTGCCATGCAGCTCTCAGCGGACGGCTTCCTGCAGGAACACGGTGTACGTCTGCTCGGAACCGATGCCGCGGCGATTGACTGTGCGGAGGATCGGGAGCTGTTCAAGAAAGCCATGGAGCGGATCGGTCAGCCCACCGTTCCCTCGGATGTTGCGCATACCGCAGAAGCGGCGCTGGCGGTAGCAGAGAGGATCGGCTACCCCGTTATCGTGCGCCCGGCGTTCACTCTCGGCGGGGCTGGCGGCGGCGTGGCGGAAAACCCGGCAGAGCTGGCGGAGGTTGCGAAAAACGGGCTGGATGCCTCCCCCATTTCGCAGATTCTGGTGGAACGGTATATTTACGGCTGGAAGGAGATCGAGTTTGAAACCATGCGGGACGCACGCGGAAATGCGATTGCCGTGTGCAGCATGGAGAACGTGGATCCCGTCGGCGTGCATACCGGGGACAGCATCGTGGTGGCGCCGGCACTGACCCTCGCGGACAGAGAGCTGCAGATGCTGCGCAGTGCCTCACTGGAAATCATCTCGTCCCTCGGAATCGTCGGCGGGTGCAACTGCCAGTTCGCCCTGAATCCGGATTCCTTTGAATATGCGGTCATTGAGGTCAACCCACGTGTTTCGCGTTCCTCGGCACTTGCCAGCAAGGCGACCGGATATCCGATTGCCAAGATCACCACAAAAATCGCGCTCGGCTACACGCTGGACGAAATCCGGAACGACATCACGGGCAAAACCTGCGCCTGCTTCGAGCCGGCACTGGACTATGTGGTGGTCAAATTTCCCAAATGGCCGTTTGACAAGTTTGCGGGAATCAGCCGGAAGCTCGGCACCCAGATGAAAGCCACCGGCGAAGTGATGGCAATCGGCACAAGCTTTGAAGCGGCACTGATGAAGGCGGTGCGCGGAGCGGAAATCTCGCTGGACAGCCTGAACGCCGCCCCCGTAGACGGGCGCAGTGTGGAGGATCGCCTTGCCGACCGGGACGACCGCCGGCTTTTCACGGTATTTGAAGCACTGAAGCACGGCGTCACCCCCGAAAAAATCAACGAAATCACCCGCATCGACCGCTTCTTCCTTGACAAACTGCAGCATCTGGCAGATCTGGAAAAGGAACTGGCAGACAGGCTATCCCCTGCCCTTTACGAGACCGCGAAAAAAATGGGATATCCGGATTCCGCCATCCGGCGGATTGCGGGCGTGAAGGAACTCCCGCATCTTGCGGCATCCTACAAAATGGTGGACACCTGCGGCGCGGAATTCTCCGCCGAGACCCCGTATTTCTATTCCACCTACGACCGCGTCTGCGAAGCGCGGGAACTGGCGCGCTCCGGCAAGCCCTGCGTAATGGTGCTGGGATCCGGTCCGATCCGGATCGGACAGGGAATTGAATTCGATTACTCCTCGGTGCACTGCGTCTGGACGCTGAAAAAACTCGGCTATGACGTGGTGATCGTCAATAACAACCCGGAAACCGTCTCCACGGACTACGACACGGCGGATCGGCTGTACTTCGAGCCGCTTTGTGCGGAGGATGTGATGAACATCATTGAAGTGGAGAAGCCCGTTGGCGTGGTGGTGGCGTTCGGCGGGCAGACCGCCATCCGCCTGACCGGATTCCTGGACAGCCACGGCATCCCGATTCTCGGCACCTCTGCGGAGGGAATCGACATTGCAGAGGATCGGGAACGATTTGACACCCTGCTGGGAAAATACGGAATCAGGCGTCCCCGGGGCTGCGGCGTGCTGACCGAGGAAGAAGCCGCGACTGCGGCAGTGCGCCTCGGCTACCCGGTGCTGCTGCGCCCCTCCTACGTCATCGGCGGGCAGAACATGACCATCGTGCACAACGAGGAACATCTGCGGCGCTATATGCGGCGAATCCTGCAGAACGGAATTGAGAACCCCGTGCTGGTGGACAAATACATGATGGGCTCCGAGCTGGAGGTGGACATCATCTCCGACGGCAGGGACGTACTCATTCCCGGCGTGATGCAGCACATCGAGCGGGCAGGCGTTCACAGCGGGGACTCCATTGCCGTGTACCCGCCCTACAACATCAGCGACATCATGATGCACCGCATCATCGAATGCTCCGAAAAGCTGGCGCTCTCGCTCGGCACCAAGGGGCTGGTGAATATCCAGTATCTGATCTGGCAGAACGAGCTTTATGTCATCGAAGTAAACCCCCGCGCCTCCCGCACGGTCCCCTACATCAGCAAAGTAACCGGTGTCCCGATGGTGGATCTTGCCACGCAGGTCATGACCGGAACTGCGGTCAGGGATCTCGGCTTCGGAACCGGGCTTTGCAAAGCCCCGCCGTATTTTGCCGTCAAGGTGCCGGTATTCTCATTTGAAAAGCTGACCGATGCCAATTCCTACCTGGGACCGGAAATGAAATCCACCGGGGAGGTGCTCGGCATCGGAAGAACGCTGAACGAAGCGCTGTTCAAGGGACTGACGGCGGCAGGACTCTCCCTCGCCGCACCAACGCCCGGAAAAGAAACCGGCGTCCTGCTCAGTGTGGAAGAACACGACCGCACGGAGGTGCTTGCCCTCGCGGAAAAGCTGGAAATGCTCGGAATGCGCCTGTATGCCACACCGGATACCGCTGCGGCAATCGGATCGCTCGGCATGGATGTCACGGTTGTTCCTTCCATCGCCGAAGGGGACGGCGTCCCCGCGCTGCTGGACAGCGGAAAGATCGGCTATATCGTTTATACCGGCGCGGCATATGACTCCACCGTGGATCTTTATGTCAGTCTGCACCGCCATGCCATGCAGGCGGGAGTTCCCTGCTTCACCTCGCTGGACACCGCCAACGCGGTAGCGGACATCATCGCGGCGGGCTACCGGTGCGACAACACGGAGCTGGTGGATCTGAACCATATGCGGACCGAACGCGCATGGCTCCGCTTTGCCAAAATGGAAGCCACCGGAGACGATTATATCTTTGCGGAGAATTTTGACGGCAGCATCACCTGCCCGGAATCCCTGAGCATCACCCTGTGCGACCGGCATTACGGGATCGGTGCTTTCGGGCTGGTGCTCCTGGAGAAAAGCCCGGTTGCGGATTGCCGGATGCGGGTCTTCAACCGGGACGGAAGCCGCGGACAGATTGCAGGAAACAGCCTGCGCAACGTCGGAAAATACCTGCATGACGCAGGCTATGTTTCGGGAGACACGGTCCGCGTGGAAACCGACGGCGGTGTGCGCCGGCTGAAGCTCTATCTCACCGACGGGGCGGTATCCTCCGTCACCGTTGACATGGGGCGCGCGGTGCTGACCCCTGCGGCACTTCCCTGCACCTTTCCCGGAGAAACAGCGGTCAACGTACCGCTCACGGTTCTGGGGCAGGAATACCGCGTTACCTGCGTTTCCATGGGCAACCCGCACTGCGTCACCTTCTGTGACCGCATCGATACGCTTCCGCTCCGGGAGCTCGGTCCCGCGTTTGAAAACGCACCGGAGTTTCCGGAGCGGGTCAACACCGAATTCGTGCGGGTTGTCAATCCCGTGACGCTGAAAATGCGCGTGTTTGAGCGCGGCAACGGCGAAACCTTTGCCTGCGGCAGCGGCGCGTGTGCCGCCGTGGTCGCGGCGGTGGAAAACGGGTATTGCGAAAAGGACAGGGATATCACGGTCAAGGTTCGGGGCGGAATCCTGACTGTCCGCTATACTACGGACGGAGTCGTGACCTTGACGGGCGATGCGAAACTGATTTTCACCGGCGAGGTGCGTTACTGATTGACAAAAACCGACACGGCGCCTCCGGGAATATTCCCGGAGGCGCCGCTTGGTTTTTCATCGGATTTCCGATGATTCAGGCTTCCTCTTTTGCGTTTGCTTCCGCAGTCACGGTCGCAACGCCGTCGGTCACCTTAACCGTGTAGGTATAATCGTTGGTTGCCTTGAGGGTGTAAACACCGGTTTCGGCATCATACGTACACTCCGCAATCAGAATGGAGTTGTATGCCGGCTTGCCGTCCACATCCTTGGAGGCTCTCTGTGCCATCAGGAGGACCTTGTTCCCGGGGAGAATATCCACATAGTAACCGGCATCCGCCGTATAAACCGTGGTTGCCCCGGTCTTTGTGACCGTTGCGCTCTCGTATACGGGAAGCGGCTGATCCTCTTTCTTGTCTTCTCCGCCGATGATCTCGGAACTCTTTTCCTTCAGATCCAGCTGATAGTATGCGGTGGATGTAACCTTTCCGTTCTCATCCTTCTCCCGGACAACATAGTAGAGCTTTCCGTCATTGAGCATGACGTTGTCGGCATTCAAAGCCTCCCCATCCTTGGAAAGTCCGAAGGAGAAGTACGCACCGGAGGAAACGTTCATATCCGACGCGATGACACGGTTGACCGTTACCTGATAGCCGTCGTTTGCCTCCACCGTCTCCTCCCGGAGCAGGGCATAAACGCTGTAGCCGTAGGTCTGGAAGACAGAGAATGCGCGGCGGGTAAGGATGACGGAATACGTGTAGTTGTCCTTTCCCTTGAAGGTTGCGCGGTAATAGTTGTTGCCGAGCGAAACCAGTTCTGCATGATCCACCTCGGCCATCCTCGTTCCGTCGATCTCCAGATACTTGGAGTTCTCCCCGAAAGTTGCGTTGAGATAGCTGGAAGTTGCCTTTCCGTCCTCACCGTACTCGGTGCAGAGTGTGACGGTTCCGTAGGTGTTGGGGAACTGACTTGCGGCACTGGAGCCCATCATCTGGTAGATGTAGTAGAGGTAGTACAGGTAGTTGTACGAAGGCATGGTCATCACATAGGACAGGCCCGTGACCGCATAGGTGCTCTCCGAGCTGTTTCCAATGCCCGTTCCCTGGTAGCTGATGGTAATGTCAAAGCGGAAATAACCGATGGTCAGGTAGGTTTCCGTTTTTCCGTCCGTTACCTTTCTGACAACAGTGCAGGAGTAGTTCTTTCCGTTGATGACAACGGTTCCCGAAACGGAGAATTCGTCACTGCCGGAAGGAGCGAAGGTCAGCTTTTCGATCGGCGCGTAAAGCTCGGTCTTGGAATCCACCAGTACAGGGTACAGCCCCTTGGTTTCTTCCTCGCGGACAAAGCTGATGGCAAATCCGTCGTTCTTGTAGTAGGTTTTGTTGTTGTACTCCTTGATGTCCGAAAGTTTTCCGAAGTTCTCCTCGATGTAACCGTACCGGTTCTTGTCCGTAGCGGTTTCGTCCAGATGGAAGAGCGTTACGTTGTCGTCATCATCAATCGTATAGTAGTATCTGACGTTGTTGTTGAAGATTGCAAATCCGTACTTGGAGAACAGGAGAGATTCCAGTTCCTTGGTGTAATACGCGATGGCCGTATAGGAGCGCGGGGTTGCGGTTCCCTTTTCCGCATCGTAGACATAGATGAATGCATCCGTTGCGGCATCGTTGACGTAGTAGAGCAGCGACTCGGTGATCAGCGAATAGGTACCGGTTTCCTTCTTTCCGTCCATGAGGTACTTGGTGGCGGTTCCGTCGCTGTTCAGCAGGAGTACCGACCAGTCATCCTCATTGACATAGGTGTGAACAACCTCCTCGTGAAGCACGTGGAATGCATTGTAGGCATTGCTTCCGATCTTCATGGAACCGACCTTGCAGTTGAGCGTATGCTCGGTGGAACCGTCCTTGTAGGTCAGAAGGATGTAGCCGTCCTTCAGCGTGTAGGTTGCGTTTGCATCAATGTTGATGGTTTTCGGATCGGTTCCGGTTTCGTCCGATTCCATCCGGAACACGGTCGCACCGCCAAGGCCATCCAGCGTTGCGTAAATGCCCTCGAACACCTGGTTGTCCGCGATCAGATAGGTCTTTCCGTACTCTTCGCTCCGCAGATAGCAGGTGCCGTACTGCACGAGGAAGTTATAGATCCCTTCCGACATGGAAATCTGCACGTTGTCGCCGTTCTTCTGATACAAACCGACAATCTCTCTGCCGTCATCGTCGGTATAGGTTGCGGCAAAGCCGAATCCGTCCAGCTTCAGAATCCCGTTCTTGGTATTTGCAGAAGCGAAGCTCCCTTCATATTCCTTGTCATAAAGGAACAGATAATTCTTACCGGACGCGGTACGCGCCAGTGCCTCAAAGCGGACTGCCGGCTCATCTGTGTATTCCTTCTCCTCTTCGGAAACGAAGACGTAAATCGGGAAACCGGTGAGAGAGGTTCTGCCGGTTTCGGCAAAGGTGCCCTCGTAGGTCTTGACCGTCTGCGTCTCGCCGTCGACCGTGACAACGTTGTACGTTGCGCCGGTCTTCGGGTTCACAACCAGGTACAGCTGACGGTTGATCGTGCCGTCCTTTTCCACCACATAATAAACCGTTGTGGTCGTTTTGTACACAACGAAGGACTTAATCACATCGTTCAGATCAAAATACAGCGTCCGGTCTGCGAATGCAACGGTTGCAAGCCCATCCTCCACTGAGCAGGTGCCAAGGGATTTCTTTCCGTCAGCCTCATACAGTGCAAGTCCGGCAACAATCGTCAGCTTGTCACCGTCTTTTCCGGTGTAAGTCGCCGTGTTGTCAACCGTTTCGACCTCATCCGTATACGTCAGCCAGAAATGGATGCTGTAGGAGGTCGCGGTCGAATCCAGCATCAGGATGCAGGATTTCAGCTTGGAGAAATCAATCGGTGTGTTGAATACCTCCACACCCTCCGGCAGCTTGATGTGATCGGTCAGGGTAAAGGTGTAGGTATCGGTTGCGCTGTTGTAGGTCATGGTGCCGACTGCAATCTTATGGAATTCCTTGCTCTGATTGTAGCCGTACACCGTCACCGTGCTGTAATCCTTGCCGTCAAAGACGAAGAGCGGTGCATAGTAAGTACCCTTCACATCCTTGTAATAGTACTCTGTATAAACCGCAGACAGCACCTCCACCGTGGTAACCTGTTCCTGCTTGGTGTCGCCGTCGGGGTTGGTGGGATCCACCAGAACATCCTTCGTTGTCACGGTAATCATGAAGTTGTGCAGAACGCCGTCCGCATCCGTAAAGGACAGGATGGTTCCGCCCAGAGCAGACTTCTTTTCGGAGAAGAAACCGGAAACGGTCTTGCCTCCCTTGGTATAGGTCGCGGTGCGGATTCCGTCCAGCTTCAGCACGGAGCCGTCCGCCAGCGTATAGCTGACATCAGCGGAAGCGTTGTAGATCATATACCCGAGCTTGCCGTCAATCTCCATCAGACGGAGCACACCCGCTACGGATCCCTGCGAATCCATCAGTGTGATGGTCCGGTTCTCTGCATCGTAGGTATAGTAGAAAGAAGCGGTCGAGCCACCCTTGTTGTAGGAAGCAACGCCGAAGCCGTTGAGCGTCAGATCTCCGACAGGATTCCCGTTATCGTCAACGTTGACCACAATCCTGTTTCCGTTTACCGTGAAGCAGAGAATCTGTCCAAGTGCGATTTCGCTCTCATTCCGGATCTGGAATGCCAGTCTCTTCTGGCTCTCCACCGTGATGTTTCCGAGTACAAAAGTAATCTTCTGCCCCTTCATCTCGCCCTCGGTGAAGGTTGCCACCATGTATCCGTCCTCGTCAAAGTAGAACTCACCCTTGGAGTCGGAGGTCGCCGTATCCGCTTCATCCTTTTTGACGGAATAGGTGATGCCGTTTGCCCGGTCCAGATAAACCTTAATCAGTTCGTTCAGTCCCTTCCCTGCTCCCATCTCATAGAGCGTTGCCGCAACTTCCTCACGGGAAACGTCGCAGAACAGGAAGGTCTCGCCGTCGGAGTTCAGTCTGCCCTCCGGGAACTCCATGCCGGCATCCGGGAACAGGATCACGTTCTTGTTCAGGATTCCTTTGAAATAAATATCCGCGCGGCACAGATATACCGTATTCTTCTCCATATTGGATACGTACAAAATGTCGCTTCCGCCGAAGAGGTCGGTATATCCCTTGCTCCAGACCGCATACAGCGTTATATCGCCGTCCACTGTCAACTCCTCGACAGCAGGCGCGGTTCCGTTATAGAGATGTCCGTCCATCAGATGGGAGGAATATTTGACCTCGCCGTCTGCGCTCAGCGCCCAGCCCTCCAGGAAGTACCCGTCCATGTCAAAAGTGACAAGGGGCAGTGCCGTTTTGATGCCGTAAACCAGACGCTCGGTCTTTCTCTGCTCGCCGGAGCCGTCCGGGAAGTTGGAAACGAAGGTCAGCGAATAGAAATTCCGGTTAAAGTAAAGCCGGAAGACGTTTTTTGCGGCATCGTCCGCAATGACCAGCTTGGAAACGCTGTCAGCGGTATCTGTTACCGTATATCCGGAGATTTCCTCGGAAGCGGTGAATTCCTCGCCGACGTATGCGTAATTCTCTTTTACCTCGGGGGTTTCCGCATAGCCGTCCAGCGTTTCATTTTGCAGGAACACATGGACATAATACTTGGTCTGATATCTTGCAACCAGCGTCATATCCGCGCTTCCCATAACGGCATCCGCGCCCAGCTCCTCTCCGGCAAGAAGCCACATACCGAACCGGTAGTTCTCCTTGGTGGGCGTCAGCGATGCGAGCCGGTCGGCAAGCTTTTCACCCGCCTTCAGCTCCAGCTTGGTGGTGGAAAGCGTTCCGCCGTTTGGATCCAACGTCAGGGTATACAGCTTGTCCCACTTCGCATAAACAGACAGATCCGCGTCCGGCTTGACCTCGGTGACTGCGTCTCCGCTGAAGTCCTCCTTCAGATACCAACCGGAAAAGGCATACCCGCTCCGGGTGGGGGTCGGAAGCGTGTAGGACTGGTTCTTTTCAATCTCTTCAATAGTTGCCTCGCTGCCGTCGTTGGCAACCAGCGTCAGCTTGACCTGCTCCCCCGGCGTCGGATTGTCCGGGTTTTTCCTGCACGCCACCGCCATCGTTCCAATGGTAAGAGCCAACACGCACAGCAACAGAAAAATACGAAACTTTTTCATGGCACTCCTCTTTGCTTTTTACGAAAAGCCTTTGTTTGCACATTTGATTTGTCATGTGTTTACGGACGTAAGATCCGGATACGGTGCCAAACCGCACCGCCCGGATCATTTGTCATTCCTCCCGGATCCAGACCGCAGTCAGAAGCGTTCCCGCCGGCATTCCGGAAATCTGCCCGGTTGTGATCTGCGTTCCGTCCTCGCGGCTCCAGCCCGCAAAGGTATAGCCCGCGCGCGTGGGATCCGCAATCGGCGTGATCTGATCGGACAGATAGGTTCCGTTCTTCACCGTTCCCTCTCCGGTTGTAAGGGATGCCGCATAGCCTCCCTCATCTGCAAGCCGGACGCCGGATACCACCGGTCGGTTAGAGGAATTCCAGCGCCGATTCCATTCCGATGTGTCCGCGCCCTCCTCAATATAGAAGGTTGCGTTGCTGCAGCCGTAGAATGCGTTTCCGGCGACCGTTGCAACCTCCTTCGGAATGATCAGCGCGGTAAGCGAATTCAGTCCTTTGAACGCATACTTTCCGACCTGTTTCAGCGTTCCGGGCAGAATCAGCGATCCGATTCCGCTGTCGTTGTAAAACGCAAAGTCTCCGATCCGCTCCAGCGAATTTCCGAGCGTCAGCGTTGCCAGGGACACGCACTTGTAAAACGCGCTTTTCCCGACGGTTCTGACCGAATCGGGAAGCACAACCTCAGACAGTCCCGCGCATTTGTAAAACGCTTTATCCCCGATTGAGGTCACGCCCGAACCGAGTTTCAGCGTAACGAGTGCAGAACAATTCGCAAATGCATGCTCCGGAACTGCCGTCACGGTATCCGGAAGCTCGACCGCTGTCAGCGTCGAGCAGTTTTTGAAGGAATATCTGCCAAGTCCGGTCAGATTTTCGCCGAATGTAACCGTTTCCAGATTGGAACAGCCGTAGAAAGCAAAGTCTCCGACAGAGGCAAACACGGCAGATTCGGAAAAGTCCAGCGTCTTCAGATTGGAACAGCCGTAGAATGCCGATCTGCCGACGGACCGCAGCATGGTCGGGACGGAAACACGGAACAGAGATTTGCACTTATAAAAGGTATACGCCTCAACGGTCTCCAGCCTTGGGTTCAGGCTGACGGTCTCCAGTGCCGTGCATTCATAGAAAGCTGCCGTGCCGATGTAGGCACATTTGCTCAGATTCTTCAAAGAGGTCAGCGTCCCGCATTGGAAAAATGCATTGTCCGCAATACCGACCACACTGTCCTTCAGCTCCGCCGCACCGAGTTTGGCGTTCTCCGCGAAACCAACGACCCAGTTTCCGGCATAAATGATATTGTTCTCCGGCTTTCCCCACAGCATCGTCTGCATGAAAGCATACGCGCCGATGCGTTTGACCGACTGCGGAATGATGCTGTTGCCGTCCAACGAGTTATTGTCCAGCGTGGAGCAACCGTAAAATGCGTATGCGCCGATTTCCTGAAGCGACCGGTTCAGCAACAGCACATAAAGCCCGGTACAGTTGGCGAACGCGCCTTCCTGAAGCACCTCCAGATTTTTGCCGGCTTCAAAGCGAACCAGCGTTTCGATGCCCGAAAAGGCATACTGTCCGACAATCCGAACGGAATCCGGCAATTGCACCGCCTCCAGAATCGGCGCCTTATAGAAGCAGTTGTCAATGATTCCGACCGTCCCCTGCTTCAGATCCAGCTTGGTAACGGTCTTATGAAGTTCCTGATTCTTGACCGCAACCAGCCAGCTGTCCACATAAACATAGTCGGTTTCTTCATTAGTATAAAGCTTGGTTGCGTTGAACGCATACGTCCCGACATGACGAACCGTCGAGGGAATGTTCACCCGTTCCAGCGCCTCACAGCGATAGAAGCAGCGGGCACCGATATCCGTCACCGTTTCGGGAAGGGTGATCTCCTGCAGGGACGGGATTGCCGCAAAGCAGGATTCTCCAAGCGTTTCCAGCACGCTCCCCTCGGTGAACGTCACCTTCTGCAGCTTCGGAAGGTCATAGAAAGCGGCTTTTCCGATGGAAACGACGCCCTTCCCGATGACAACCTCCGTCAGTTCCCCGGCAGTCGTAAACGCATTCTCGCCAATGGTCTTCACGCTGTCCGGAATCCGGACTGCGGTCAGTGCGGCACCGTTGAAAGCGCTTTCTCCGATACTCAGGATGTTCTCACCGAGGGAAATTTCCGAAAGGGAGCGGCAGTATGCGAAGCAATACGCCGGTACCGAAGCAACTCCCGCCGGAATATTGACCTTTTTCAGTTCCCGGCATCCCTGAAAAGCAGAGTCTCCGATGGAGGTGACGCCGTCCGGAATTGTAACCGACTCCAGCACCGAGCAGTTGTAAAATGCATTTTCCGCAATGGTACGGATGTTTTCACCCAGGATAATATCCTTCACATTCCGGTTTCCCTTGAAGGCGCTCTCGCCGATCTCGGTTACCGGTTTCCCGCGGTACGTGGCTTCAATTGTCACGGTTCCGGACGCGCTTCCGCCCCGTTTGATCCGGTATTCGGTGTTGCCGTTGAACAGCTCATACACGCAGCCGGTCTCATAGTCTCTGTGAAAATACAGTGCCTCGGACCACGCGGAAGTCTGGTCGTTCTGCGCACCACCGGTTGCCCTGACGCGGATCTCATAGTCTCCGACCTCCAGATCCGAAAGAGAATAGGAGGTTTTTCGCGTGGTTTTGCTGAGAACCGCTTCCCCGCTCTCATTTTTCACTTCCACAAGATAGGAGCGCGCAGACTCCACAGTGTCCCATGAAAGCTGATTGTCGATGTCAATTTCCAGTGACTGCGGGGGTTCCAGCCCGCCTGACGTCCCGCAGGACGTCAGCCCCAAGAGCAGGAGGAACGCCGCAACCGGAAAGAGCCATTTCAGAAATCTTTTCACGAGGATGTCCCTCCTTTCTTATCCTTCCGTTTGTCCTTAAAAGCCCGGACGATCTCATGCGGCCATTTGAACTTGAACTTGCGTACCGCCACATCGGTCAGGAACAGCACCAATGCGAGAATCATGAACAGATAGCGGGGATCAAACGATTTCGGAATAGAGGTCACGAAGTTGGCAAATACCTCCATCGGATCCTCATTGTCCGCAATCAGCTTCCCGTTGGCGGCTTCGGCAAGAGTCTGCAGATTTTCCGTCAGCGTCAGATCGGTAATCTCCTGATTGTTGTCATATTCCTCCGAATAGGAGAAGGTCCGATAGGTCTGATATTCGGCAAGCGTCTCTCCGTCTGCGTTCACCTTTTTGAGTGTCAACCGGTAAACGCCGCCCTTTTTGATCACAAATCTGCAACGGCTGTAGTGGCTGGAAGAATCCAATGCCGAGGTGATGTAACAGTCCAGCGCGGACAGGCGGGTTCCCTCTGCGGCAACCGTTGCGCTCCCCAGCGGAAGCGGTGTTGCCGCCGGATCGGTCAGGTTCAGAAGCTCACCGGTGATTGACTCACCTTCGCCGAGATTCGTGAAAACACTGAGGCTGTTGGTGTAGTTGTCCTGCTTGACCGTAATGGAAATCTCGTTTTCCCGGACGGACTCCGTCGGCATCAGCGCCGACACCACATTGAGAATGAACGTCGCGCCCGATCCGTCTCCCGACAGGAAGTCGGAAGACCATACGCCGTTGAGATCGCACAGGAAGCTTCCGACCATGCCTTTTCCGAAGCGCCACTGCGCATAAATCGGAACATCATAGTCGCCGATCAGCAAAAGCTCCGCGCCGGATTTCGCCCGGACTCCGAAAAATCCGTCCAGCGACACCGTCATTTTGGCATTCGTTTTTCCTTCCTCTACCTCCGTAAAGGAAATTCCGGAGAAGACAGAGGAAAGCGTATCGGTCGCGGCAGGATAGAACTTCTCGTAATTGACTTCCTTGATTTCGGGTGCGTTCAGCTCCTCCCGCATCCGTGCCGAGGTTTCTTTTGCATCAACAAACGCCTGCAGCCGTCCGCCGCCGAGGTCACAGATGTTCTTCATCTTTTTCCCGGCGTCCTCAGTCTCCCGCAGCCCGATTCCGACCACCGAATAGGTGATTCCGTTGTTCTCGTGATATTGCTTGATATGCGGCAGATAATCCTCTTCTTGGTCTCCCGGCATACCGTCAGTGACGATGATTACATGACGTCTTGCAACGTTGACGGAAAGGAGTGCACGGCTGGCACGCTCAATGGTGGCTGCAAATTTGGTTCCGCCTGTGGCACCGAGCTCTCTTGCATTGTTAATCGCTTCCAGAATTTTGGACTCCTGTGTACGGGGTGTCAGCGGCAGGAGCGTATCATAATCTTCATCCAAAGTCATCAGTCCGATGTAGTCTCTTGCCGACAGCGCATTCAGGCAGGATACCGCACCTGTCAGTGCGAGATCGTATTTGCTTCCGCCCGTGGTATCATCCACCGCCGACATGGAACCGGAGCGGTCAACGACAATCATCACGGCAACCGGCGGTGTGTAGTTGATCGCCTGAACCGGAAGAATGTCCTGGAACAGGGTGTTCAGCATATCGTCCCGGTTATAAGCGTGTGCAATATACTTGTCATTCTCATCCGTTGCGTTCGGATTGATATCCGCCCCACCGACGGTGAACAGACCGCCGCCGCATTCGTTGACGTAGCGGTACAACAGCTCGTCAAATCCCGCCGGCAGGTCGCTGTTTGCAATGTTGTTGAGCAGGATCTGATCGTACTGACGCAGCTCCGCCAGCGTCTTGGGAAACTCCTCGTCCCCCGACAGATTTTTGACGGTGACGTTGTACCCGGCGTTCTCTGCAGTCAGAATTTCTTTGATCTTCTCCGACTCACCCGCTTTGTGCTCCAGAACCAGGATCTTGTTGAAATTCTCCAGATTCAGATAGGTGTAATAGGTGTTGTTTTCCGACAGCAGGTCTTTTTCCGGTTCCAGTACAAAGGAAATCTCGTGAATTCCGTACGCTTCAAAGGTATGCGGGAAGGTCACATTCTGCATTCCGGGAGTCGTGGTGATGGGCTGTGTTGCAACCAGTTTCCCGTTGTCATACAGCTTCACCGAAGCGCTTCCCTCCGTCTTGGAATACACCGTGACCGAGAGCTTGCACTGCGCGCCGGGTTTCAGGTGGTAATCCGGAAGCTCGGAATCCATCAGCTGCATATCGTCCCCGTCATAGGCGGTGGGAATATTGGCAACATCCACGCGGATGCCCTTTGCCGCCACCGTCCGGATGACCGCCGAGGCTTCCTCGTCGGTTTCTTTTCCGTCGGTGACAAGCACAATCTTTGCGCTTTCCGGATTCTGAAAGAGCGTGGATGTGTAGGTAAGCGCCGCCGCAATGTCGGTTGCACTGGTGTCCGGTTTTTCCGCGGCTTGATAGCGCTCCATGATTTCACCGACCTTGTCGGTCAGCTTCACCGCATAAACCTGATCGTAACCGAAGGTCACAACACCGATGCTGTAGCCGTCATACTGCCCCATGTTCAAAATCGTTTCCATGAAGCGCTCGCGCTCTCTTGCGGACTGCTCTGTCGTATCCGAAACGTCCACAAGCAGGATAATCTGGTTTTCTTTGTTGGGAATTTCGTAGGTGAACATCGTACCGGCAAGAGTCAGCGCCGCCAACGCCAGCACAATCAGATGCAAAACAATCGACGTAATCCGATTCCTGTTTTTCCGGTACTTTTTGGAAAGCCGGAAATACAGCAAAGCCGTCATGACTGCGCCGAACAGGAAAACCAGCAACAGCAGAGGATACGAAAAGTGAATTCTGAAATGAACCATTTGCGTGCCTCCTTAAATGCTACTTTCCTTGTGCTGCAGATACCACTCAAGCAGGAGCAGGAAAACCAAGGCACCGGCAAGATACAGCAACAGATCCTGATAATAATCGCTCTCATCCACCTCGTAGTACGGACCGGTAATCACTCCCTCCTCCGCGAAGATATCGCTCTCCGCTCTCGGAACCCGGACATAAACGGTCGTGGAAACCGCTTTTCCGGCACGTGTCGTTTGCGACAGCCGGTAGGATCCGGGCAGACTCAGCTTCAGCTGTGCCGGGAACTGGGTCAGGGTAAGATCGGTATCATAGCCCTTAACCGTCAGTTCGTCTCCGCGACAGTTGACGGAAACGGTCTGCTCCGTCTCGAAGGAATTGCCGTCAACGGTGGACGGGAAGAAATATTCAAACAGGTTGCGCATCATCAGGGGGAAGTCCTTCAGAAGCGGGAGGTTGGAATAATGCAGAGAGAAGCACATCACGGCAACCTGCGCATCCTCATCGTTTCTGACAAGGAGCAACGGATCTCCCGCATAGGAGAGCAGCATACTGTACTCCGGATCATACGAAACCTTCAGATACCGGCTGACGGTGATGTTGGTCGCCTCGATATTGTTCAGGATCGGATGCGTTTCCTCCTGCGCAAGATAGACGCTCTTCTTGCTCATATCAACGAGGTTTTCCACCCGGAAGCCGGCACCGCTCGGTGTGCCCAATGGATCCACCAACAGGATAACGCCGTCTGCGGGCAGCTTTTCCGGCATCGAATGCTCAAAGATGTAGAAATCGTACCCTTCCAAGGCAGGCGCCTGACCGCGCTTGACTTCGGTAATGTCAAAATCCCACTTTGCCTCGTAGTTCTTCTTCAGAGCCGCGAGAACCTCCTGGAAGAACACGTTCGGTCCCAGCTTCTCACCGGACAGCGGATCCTGTCCGGAGCTGCAATACTGAATCCGGATCCGTTCCTTCAATCCGTCATAAATATCGAAGCTGTTGTCCAAAGAAACCGAGTCCTCCACGGCGTCTCCATTCACCGAAAGACTGATATGTACGGACTGGTAGGAGGTGATTCCCTCTCCGGAGCCGAGCAGATGGAACACTGCGTTCTCAGGCAGGGTCTTTTCATACGCTTCCACCGCGTCCGTATAGTTTTCATCCGGGAAGTACTTGAAAATCAGGGTATACGCCTGATCGGAAGCGCAGGGAACACTCTCCTCCAGGGAAAGATTTCCCGCAGTGGTATCATCGCTGCTTGCGGCATTCACGCCGAAAACCTCCAGATTGACACCAAGGTCAAGATCCCGCCCATAGCAGACAACTTCAATCCGGAAGGTGTAATAGTTATCTTCAAAATCTGCGGTTGCGCTGAGAATGGCTGCATTCCATTCGGACCGATCGGCAACGTTGACCAGCTCCACGTTGTTTTTCTGCGCATAATTCTTGTCGGTGTAAACATACGTTTTTGCCGACGGATTGATGCTGAGAATCCGGTCGGAAAGCGCAACGGCAGAGGAAAGATCCGAAGAAGAGTAGGTGCACTCGGTTTCCCCGTCCAACAGGGCTCTCAAATCTCCGACGACGCTGTCCCGGCTGTCCGCATAGGCTCTCTCCACCAGAAACCGGTTATCGTTTCCTGCAAGAATCACGGAAACAATTCCGTCCCGATCAAAGGTCTCCCCCGCCTGCCTGACCGCCGCCTCAACCGCACGCTCATAGCGCGTGGACTCTTCGGTTCCGGCGCGCATACTGGCGGAGGAATCGATGACGAGCACCACTTCCGGCTGCATAACCTTCTCCTTGAGGACATGGATTGTTTTTGCGAGAATCGCCGCAATGGCGGTAATAATCAGCACCTGACACGCAATCAGCAGAATGTTGCGGAGCCTGCTGAGCGGAATTTTCTTCTTTTTGAATTTCAGGCTCAGTCTCCAGAGGAAGGTACTGGAGAGCAGCTTTTGCTGGAAATTCGGCTTGATAATGTAAATGAGAATCAAAGCGACAATTCCAAGCAAGCCGAGAAGCCCTAACGGAATGAGAAATTTCACGTTCACGACACGGTACCTCTTTTCAGCAGTTCGGAGAACAGCGCTTTTTCAATCGGCTCTTCGCAATCCAAAGATATAAATCCCGCATCTCTGCGCCTGCAGAAATCCTGAATGTCGTCATAGAAAGCCGTTACTGCTTCCTTAAATGCCTGCTGCATGGATTTATTGATCCTGATCTTCAAATTTCTTGCGTCCGCCATGTCGGTGGACTCCGAATCAATCAGGTTAACCCGGTCGGTATATGACGGGTCCAGCTCGTCCGGGGAGTGTACCTGAATCAAGAGCACCTGCTTTTTCTTATACACCAGATAATCCACGCCTTTTTTCCAGTCGCTGTCCGAATAGAAATCGGAGATAATTACGGTCATCCCATCCCCGGTGCCCATATCCGGCGTACTGACAATGGCAGGAGAAATCTCCGCCTCATCCGCAAACTCCGTCTGATCCAGCGTATTCATCGCACGGAAAAAAGCGTTTTTCCCAACGATGGTACCGAACGGATTTTCCGCCCGGTCCCCCCTGACGAGGTGATAGGACACCTTATCCATGTTATGGATGGCAAGGTAGCCGATTGCCGCCGCAACAGCAACGGCGTATGCGCCCTTCCGGGGGTTCACTTTTCCCATCGATCCGGAGCAGTCCAGATAAATCTGCACGTGCATCTGCCGCTCATCGGTAAACAGCTTGATAAAGTATTTCTCAAAACGGCTGTACAGATTCCAGTCGATCCGGCGGATATCGTCGCCCAGCATATACTCCCGGTAATCCGCAAACTCCACGGTTTGTCCGTAGGTGCTCACCAGATGCTTGCCGCCGAAGAATCCGCCGAGATCCTTGCGCAGATTAAACGCAAGTGCCTCCAACCGGCTGAAAAACTCGTCGTTTAAGTAGGAATCTTTCATTTGTTTTTCTTATTTGTTCCTGCACGGTTTGCACTCGGAACTTCACTTCCGAGACGAACATTGCACTTCTTTGCCACTTCGGTAAGAATCATACCGATGACTTCATCGGGAGAAATCCGTTCCGCAATTGCCTCAAAGTTCATCTTCATACGGTGGCGAAGCACCGGATATGCCAAAGAAGCGATATCGGAGTAGGAAACGTTGAATCTGCCGTTCATCAGCGCCTTCACCTTTGCTGCCGAAATCAACGCCTGACCTCCACGCGGAGAGGAACCGAGACGCACATATTTCTTCGCCGCTTCGGACGCGCACTCACTGTCCGGATGCGTCGCGGAAATCAGCATCATGGCAAAGTCCAGCACTTCATCCGCTACGGGAATCTGATTTGCGGTCTCCCGCATTTCCAGAAGCTGCGCTGCGTTGCACGCCTCATTTGCAACCTCGCCCATCGTCTTCTGCGTCATGGTTACAATCCCCTTCAGTTCGTTCAGGGACGGATTATGCACCACCAGCTTGAACATGAAACGGTCCATCTGTGCTTCCGGCAACGGATAGGTGCCGTCCTGCTCAATCGGGTTCTGGGTTGCCAGAACGAAGAACGGCTCATTCATTTTTCTGGAAACGCCCATGACCGTTACCGTGTGCTCCTGCATGGCTTCCAGCAGCGCGGACTGTGTCTTCGGCGTTGCACGGTTGATTTCGTCCGCCAGAACCAGGTTGGCAAAAATCGGACCGGGCTCAAAGCGGAAAACGGAATTGCCCTTCTCATCCTTGGTGATGATGTTGGTACCCGTCACGTCGGCGGGCATCAGGTCAGGGGTGAACTGAATCCGGGAGAACGGAAGGTTGAAAACACGGCTGAGCGTTCTCACAAGACGGGTCTTTCCGACGCCGGGCACACCCTCCAGCAAAACGTTACCTCCGGCGATGAGCGCAACGATGGTGTTTTCAACAACCTCGGACTGACCGATCATATCCTTGCCGGTTTCCTCAAAAATCCGGCTGCACTGTACGCTGAACTGCTTGATGCTCTCTTCTGTAACCATTGTTTTGTTTCTCTTTCTTGATTTTTTATTTCTTGATAAATTGCCAAACCGGGAAACAGGTTCCCGGTTTGCAGACAGAATTGCCTGAATTATTTCTGGATATTGTGGAAGTAGTCGCCGATGACGCCCTTATCGTCTCCGGACAGATTGCTGTCGGAGTTCATGGAATTCTGCGCATCGGAAAGGCTTCCGCTGTATTCGTCGCCGTAATAGGTCGAACCGTCAATCACCTGGTTGGAGGCAGAATCAGCTCCTGCTCCGGCACCTTCGCCCTCACCGTCCCCGTCACCGGAACTGTTGCCGGGGTCGCCGGGCTGCTGCGGAGTGTTGCTGTTTCCGTTGCCGGATCCGCCTTCGCCCTGTTCCTCGTCCGTGATATCGTCCTCTTCATCGGCTTCGATCTCCACGAACACGGCGTTTACGGTTACATCCTTTTTCACGTCCGCGTCCGTACGGGTGGCATCCTCATAGCCGTCCGTCCAGCCGACGAAAACGTATCCGTCTTCGGCAACCGCCTGTACGGTCTTTCCGGCTTCTCCCTCCTTCACGGTCTGCTTCAGTTCACCGTCTACTTTTCCGCCGACGCTATCCTTGACACCGTAGGTCAGGAGGAAAGTATTGGCGGGCGCTTCCCTTTCCTCCTGCTTTTCGCGGATCAGATCCAGAAGGGATTTATCCGCCACGGCAGATGCCGCGGTTGCGCCCGCTCCCAGCACAAGTGCCACACAGCAGGTCACCACCATGGAAGCGGAAACTGCAATCTTAACAAAGGACGCGTTGACGCTCCTGAGTGCATTCATGGCATCCTCTCTTTGGCGGCGTGCCATATAGGAGTCGTCATTTTCAAACTGCGTCATGGTCAGGATTCTCTCTTCCAATCCCAGCATATCGATACGGGAAGCAACCTGACTGCGGGAGTTCTTGAATCTGCAGAAATAGAACAGCGGCATTGCAATTGCGGTTACCGCCGCAAAGACGAGGATGCAAACCCAGAACAGCTTGATGCCGAAGACCCAGAAAGCAAACGCGCAGAGAATATCGGCACCGAACCCTACAGATGCACCGCAAAGCGCGGCTTTGAGCCATCCTTCTTTTGCAATACGGGAGCGGTAATTCTCCAGCAAATCCTGCGGTGTTTCGTTTTGACTGACTTTCTTTCGCATTTCAGAATCCTCCTTAAACAGTATTCTTTCATTGTATGCCGAGTGAATAATAATACAAGAATTATATCATTTTCCGTCCGATTTGTAAAGAGCAATCTTGCATAAAAGTGTAAATATTTTGGCAAATCGCTCCGTCAAACAGACGATGACGTTCCCAAACGGCTCTGACGGAGGAAAAACTGCCCGAATACCGCACTGAATAAGTTTCCCGGAGCCGTATTATCTACGACTCCGGGGTTGGTCAATGATAAAACTGTTTTTTTGCGGGCGGCTTCCTGCGGATTACTCCTCTGCCGGGGTATATCCCCAGACAATGGTCGCCTCGCAGCCATTTTTCCAGGTGCTGGTAAAGCCAGCCGCATCGGCTTCGGTGCACATGAACTTAATGGTCTGATCTGCTGTCCAGCCGTCGAAGGTGCTTCCGTACAGGGTGGTTACCGTAAGCGGAATGATGATCTCCCGGATGGACGTGCAGTTTGCAAAGGCACTCGAACCGATGTTGTTCACGGTGGAAGCCAGCGCCACGGACTTGAGGTTCACGCAACCGCTGAACATCGAACCGGGAAGAATCGTGCATCCCTCCGCAAAGACAACCTTCTCAAGTTTCACACAATCCTTGAACGGAGAAGAATTGAAGGAAGTCAGCGTTGCGGGCACGGTCAGCGATTTGATGCCGCTGTTCTGGAATGCGGACGTACCGAGCTTACTGACGGATGCAGGGAATGCAATGCCTTCCAGCGCAACGCAGTTCAGAAATGCCCTTTCCGGGATCTCCGTCAGCGATTCGGAAAGCTCGACGGACTTGAGCTGTGCGCAATCCGCAAATACCTGCTTGCCAAGCGTCTTGACCGTGTCAGGCATCACGAAGGATTCCAGACCGGAGCCCATGAACGCCTGAGATCCGATTTCCTCAAGCTGGCTGTTTTCCGCAAAGATGACCGTCTTCAGATTGATACAATCCTGGAATGCATTGTTGCCGATCTCCTTAACCGTTGAAGGAATCACAATGGTCTCCAGCGCCTCGCATCCATTGAAGGAGTTGGTATTGATGCACTCCAGCCCCTCGTGCAGGATGACGGTTTTCAGCGACTTGCAGTTCCGGAAGGTAGCGCCGCTCATGTCTATGGAGGTCGCGGTTACATAAAGGGATCTCAGCCCTGCCGGAATTTCGATGGTTTCCAGACCGGATTCCTCAAATACATTGGAACCGATGATGGTTACCGTTTCGGGAATGGTAAAGCTCTTCAGTGCCGTACAACCGGGGAAAGCATTGGAGTTGAGCGCCACCAGTTTACCCAGGAAGGTGACGGAGGAGAGCTGCGTGCAGTCTTTGAAGGTGTACGAGGCGATATAATCCGTGCTGCCGAGTCTTACGATACCGGCAGGAAGCACGATAGACTGAATTGCAGTTCCCTTGAACACGTATCTGCCAAGCTCCGTCAATTGAGAGTTTTCCTCAAAGGTGATGGAAGCAAGATCCTTGCTGTCCGAGAATGCATTGTCGCCGAGTGTCGTGACCGAAGCAGGAATAACAATGGAAGTAATGGAAGAGTCAGCGAACGCGTAGTCTCCGATCTCTGTCACCGAAGAAGGAATGATAACGGACTTGACCTTGGAGTAGTGGAACGCGTGCGGTTCAATCTTTGTCGTGCTCTCCGGAAGAACGACCTGCGTAATACCGCTCATACCGTTGAGTGCGTATCCGCCGAGGATGACACCCTCCGGGATGTTCAGAACGCCTTCGAGACCGCCGGGAAGCGCGATGATCCTGGAAACGCCGCCGGAAATCTCTACCAGCGCGCCGATGTTAACGCCGTACTTGGTGTTGCCGTCCTCTACCTTGAAGGTAGCAAGACTGCTGCAGCCGGCAAAGACATTTTCGTCGATGGAGGTGGTTCCCTTCGGGATGGTGATGCTCTCCAATCCGGAATTGAGGAACGCATCCGAGGCGATGGCGGTGAGCGTTGCGGGCAGGGTCACGGATTTGAGCGATTCGGTTCCGCTGAAGGCACCCTTGCCGATCTTGGTAACCTTGTTGAAGGTGACAGTCTCCAGTGCGCTGTCATAGCGGAAGGCGTAGTTTGGAATCTCCGTGACGCGGTCCGGAAGAGCGATGGAGGTCAGCGCCTTGCAGCCCTCAAACACGCTGGTTCCCAGCGTCATTGCCTCCGTTCCGGCTGCAAAGTCGACAGAAGTCAGCTTTTCGCAACCGTTGAATGCGTTGCTGTCAATCTTGGTGGTTCCCTTCGGGATGGTCACCGACTCAACTGCAGAATTCTTGAATGCGTTGGATCCGATGACGAGGTCGCCGGAGGAGTTGATGGTCACCTTGCTGAGCGACTTGCAATCCAGGAAGCTGGAGTTACCGATGGTCGTTACCGATGCAGGGATGTTGATGGATTCCAGTGCCTCGCAGCCTTCAAAGACGCTGGCACAGATGAATTCCAGTTTGCCCTTGAACTCTACGCTCGTCAGGCTCTTGCAGTTATAGAACTGCTTGCCGCTGCCGCCTATCGTGGAGGAATAGCCGGTTCCGCCGCCGAACTTGGTAAAGCTTGCAGGCAGAACAATAGATTCCAGTCCGCTGTTGGCGAAGCAGCTCTGACCGATCTGTATCACCTGCGATTTCTCGCCGAAGCTGACACTCTTGAGATTGGTGCAGTCGCTGAAGCACTCGATACCGATCTTTGTTACCGTATCCGGAATATTGATGGACTCCAACGCAGTGCATCCCTTGAACATCTGCTTTGCCAGGAAAGTGGTCTTGGAGCCGAGAGTCACGCTCTTCAGATTGACACAATTCTGGAACAAAGCATTGGAAGAATTCACGTTCGGCGATTTCACCGTTGTAAAGGTGGTCACGCTATCCGGGAAAGCGATGCTCTCAATGCCGGAAGCCTTGAAGGTGGACGAGCCGACGTTGGTCAGCTTGGAGCCTTCCTCAAAGATAACCGACTTCAGAGAAATGCAGTTTTCAAAATCGTTGTTGCCGAGTGTGGTAACGGTCTTCGGAACCGTAAAGGTTTCAATCAGCGGGCAATTTGCGATCAGGGACGTACCGAAGGTCTTGATCAGCGTTCCCTCCTCAAAGGTGAAGGAGATGAGCGCCTGGTTGTAGGAGAACGAGTTGTTTCCGATGGAGGTCACAGACTTCGGAATCTCGACCGTCGGGAAGCACTGGTACTTGAACGCGACATTTCCGATGGTCTTGAGAGCCGTGGAGCCGTCCGCTTCTTTCTCAAAGGTCAGGGAAGCAATCGTCCCTTCGTCTTTTTTGGCTTCAAACGCATAGTTTGCAATCGTCTGAACCGTTGCGGGAATTGACACGCTCTTGAGTCCTGCGTAGCCGAACGCATCCTGACCGATGCTTGTGACACCGTAAGGAATGACAATCGACTCCAACGCCTTGCAGCCGTAGAACATATTTGCCGGGATTGCCGTCATGTTCGCCGGAAGCGTTACGTCTTTCAGGGACGTGCATTCCCGGAACATATTGGTTCCGTACGAATCCTTCTGCGTCAGCTGGCTGGGCTTATCCGTGGAGTGCTCGAAAACCACTGTCTCCAAGAGGGTACAACCGCTGAACGCATAGTTTCCGATGGTCTGCATCGAGCGCGGGATCACCACCTTGGTGATTCCCACCTGACCTTTGAACACGTTGTCTCCGATGGAAACGATTCCTTCGGGAATGACATACTCACCGGCAGGAAGCTGTCCGCAGATGTACATATAAGCAGTACCGGTTGCGTTGTAAAGAATCGGGCTGCCGGGCTTAGAGGAGAAGTTTTCGTTGTTCTCGTCCACGACGAAGCTACGGATGCTGAAGCAGTCCGCAAACGCGGTGCCGATTTCGGCAACAGACTCGGAAAGTCCGACCGTCTCCAGCTTCATGCAGGAGCGGAAGAGAGAATTGCCGAGATCCAGCGTCTTTGTGCCCTCCAGTGTCGGGAAGGTAAAGCTTGTAATGCCGGTCTTGGAGAATGCATAGTTGTCGATGGAAATCAGGTTCGAATAGCTCTTTCCGTCCTTTTCGTAGGTGGCAAAGGTAACCTTTGCAAGTGCCTGACAGCTCTCGAAAGCACTGATGCCAATGGACTTGACCGATGCGGGAACCGTCACGGAGGTCAGATTGACGCACCCTTGGAACATATAGTCGCTGATCGCCTCCACGCCTTCCGGCAGAGTCACGCCGGAAACGGCAGTGTAAGCGAACAGGCTGGTGCCGCATTTCGGATTTGCACCCGCTTCAAAGACAACCTTTGCAAGATCCGAGCTACGGTTGAAGACGCCGCTGCCGAGCCATCCGACCGCCTTCGGGATGGAAATCTCCTTCAATCCCGTATAAGCGAACGCGGTATCTCCGATACTGTAGGTTGCTTCCGACGAGGTCGGGAGTGCGATTTCCGTCAAGGAAGTGCAGTAGTAGAATGCCTGCTTTCCGATAGCGAATGCCTTGCCGTCGCAGGCATCCGACAGGGTCGTGCCGGAGGCGAAGGTTACGGTTTTCAGGTTTCTCGCGTTCAGGAACGCCATTTCGTGAATCTCCTTCAGCGTGGAAGGAAGCGAAATGCTCTCGAACGGCGGGATATACTTCTCACCGTACCGACCGGAAACCAGTCCGCCAAAGGCAAGTCTGCCGATTACGGTCAGCCGCTCGGGAAGGACGATGTTCTTCAGGCTGGTGCAGCCGTAGAAAGGAGAATTGGTATAACCGTTATCGCTGCTGCCGTTGGGTGTATCCAGGATAACCAGATCCACAGGGGTCTGCCCCTCCGGCGTTTCGGTAAAGATCAGGCTCTTAAGGTTGGAGCATCCGAAGAACGCTTTGTTTCCGATGGACGCAACCGTGCTCGGAATGACGATCTCCTCCACTGTCTGACAACCGTAAAACATGGAAGCAGGGATCTCACTCAAGCCTTCCGGCAGGGCAATTTTCGCAAGCACGGCACAGCTGCCGAACGCTTGGCTGCCAACGGTAAGCGTCTCGCCTTTTTTCAGTACACCGAACCGAATCTCGGTCACCACCTGGTTGTAGTAGAATGCGTTTGCGGCAACGTTCGTCACGGTATCGGGAACCGTCACCGTGGTGCTTCCCGCCTTCCTCTGCGGGCAGAAGAGCAGAGTGGAAAGGACGTTCTCTGTTGTTTCCTTACCGTCTGCATCAAGCACCTTGTTTCCGTCTGCGTCCAGTACCGGCTTATCGGTTCTCTGATACAGGACATTCTCAATGGCAACAAAATTAGCGCTGTCGCTTGCGACCGTAATCTTTTCGAGCTTCGGGCAGGCAGAGAATATCGTAAACTCGCCCTTCTCGTTCAGATCCATCGCTGTGAGCGACTTCGGAAGAGAAATCTCGGTCAGCACGGAGCAGGTTGCAAACGCACCGGAACCGATGTGAGTCACGCCTTCCGGAATGGTCAGGCTGGCAAGCTTGCGGCAGGATGCAAACGCATTCGCCCCAATTTCCGTAAGACGTTCCGGAAGTTGGATTTCCTCCATGACGGAGCATCCGTAGAACGCTTCATCCGCAATGGTCAGCCCCACGGTGCTGTCCGCAAACTTCACAAACTTCAGCTTGCTGCAGTTACGGAATGCGCCGACGCCGATGCGCTTGACATTCTTGCCGATGGTGATACCGGTCAGACCGGTCTTCCCCTGGAACACGCGGTCGCCGATTTCGACAATCGTTTCCGGCAGTGTGTAATCGCCTTCGCGGTCGGTCGGATAGTAGACGACCTTGGTTACCGCTTTGTCGAACAGCACGCCGTCGATGGCGGTATAGTTCCGGTTCGCCTCATGCACCTTAACGCTCTCGATCTTCTGACCGAACACGCCGGTGATCTCAAATTCGGGAACCTCCGCACCCAGCTCCACGTGCGTCACGTAGAAGAGCGTCTGTGCGGTGGAGGAGGAAGGAATGCTTCCGAATGCGTTGGCTGCAAAGTCAACGGTGTACTTTCCGTCCTCGCCCGAGGCAATCCCCTTGGAGTTGACGATAACCTTCGTCAGCTTGGATGTGTAACCGAACGCATTGGCTTCCATCTTGACCAGACGCTTCGGGAGTGTCACGGTAGTCAGTTTGGAGCAGCTGTAGAAGGCGCTCTCACGGATGGTGAGTCCGTAGCCCTCTTCGGTCAGGTCGATTTCCTCCAGACCGGAGCAGGACTTGAACGCTTCCTTCTGAATCTCGGTCACAAAGCCGGGGACCGTCAGCTTGGTCAGCTTATTGCAGCCCTGGAAGGCATTCGGGGCAATGGTGGTCACGCCGTTCGGGACCGTGAACTCGCCGGCCATGCCCTTCGGGCAGAATACGATGGTATCCCCCGCCGCGTTGCAAAGCACCTTGCGACCCGCGTCTCCCTTGGCGGTGTAGTTTCCGCCGTTTCCGGCAATGTCAATGGAGGACAGTGCGGAGCAGCTGGAAATGGTATTGACGCCGAAGGAAGTCAGCCGCGCGGGGAGGGTGACGGATTCCAGCTTGGAGCACAAATAAATGCCCTTATCCCGGATGGTCAGCGGAACTTCCGCAACTCCTTCGGGAGCCACCAGGAACGTGATCTTGGTCAGGTTGGAGCAGCTCTGGAATGCGTTTGCGTGAATCTCCGTCACGGTGTGCGGCACGATCACCTCGGTGAACTTCGCACTCTTGAACGCACCCGTCGGGATGATTGTCGTCCCCTCTTCGATCGTCAGGGAGCCAGTCTTCGCGTACGGGTATGCCTTGATCTCCATGCCGGTGAACTCGTTGTTGTAGTAAAGGACACCGTCCACCGAATGATACCGGATATCCTTGGCTCCCTCCACCGGATAGATGGTGATCGCCTGGAGGTTGTTACAGCCCTGGAACGCAGAGCCGATGCCGTTGATACCCTCGGAGCCGATCTCAATGAGCTTGATGGTATTCGGGATCCGGATTTCCTTCAGGGTATTGCAGGAAACAAACGCAGACGCCTCCACCGTGGTGACGGGAAGCTCGTTATACGTGGTCGGAATGGTGATGGTGGTCAGCGTTCCGATACCGTAGTCTCCCTGCGACACAGCGTATGCGGTTCCGTTATCGATAGGGGTGAACTTCAGAGTCTCTGCAAAATATGCATACAGCGTGGTCTCGGAAGGCAGATTCCAGCGGATCAACGCCTCGCCCTTCTCATCCGAGTAACGGACACCGACGCCGTTCGGCTCGGAAAACCAACCGATGAAAAGCTTGGTGGGATCGCTGTGGGTTGCGATCGGCAGCTTGTTGTAAAGTCCGTAAGTGACCTCTGCCGTCTTGGACGCGACCTCTCCTCCCTCACCGGGAATCAGGGTAACATTGTATCTCTTTGCAGACCAGCCGGCGTAAAGCACGGTGTCGCTGCTGCCCTCGAAGCGGACGTTTTCATATCTCTTTCCGCCGGTAAGACCTGCGGGAGAGGTAAACCATCCGGCAAAATCATAGCCGTCGCGGCTGGTTTCGGGCAGGGTGATCTCATCGCCGAATGCCACATAGACGGTCTTGACCGCCGCACCTCCGCGGACGTCAAATTCGACGCCGTAGACATCCACCGTGATGGTCTTCCATGCGGATTCATCTCCGTTTTCATTGATGAAGGAAACAGAAATCTCCGTGGTACCGGCTTCCAGGAAGGTAACCTTGAAACGGTTGTTCTTTCCGTCCACCGTGTAGGTCTTTGTTCCGATCTTGACGCTGTAGCTGTTTGCCGTAATGACCGGCGCCCAGCTGAGAACGCCGTTGTCATACACGACATCGCCCATGCCGGCGTAATATACCTCGACAGACCCGGAGTACGGAGAACTGTTGGCTGCATCGTCGGCGACCGCCTGCACGGAAACCGTGTAAACAGCGCTTCCGGAACCGATCATCTCCTCGGTGATGGTAAAGGTTGCATCGGTCGTGTCGTATGCCGTGCCGTTGACGTTCACCTTGTAACCGGTTGCGCCCTCAACCTTGTTCCAGCGGATGACACTGCCGCTCGCGGTGACGCCGTCGGGACGTGCCAGCACGGTCTTGGTATAGCTGACAGCTTCGGCAGGCGCGCTGTAGTAACCGGCGCTGACCGGGGTCACCTTCACGGAAATCACACCAGCATCCAGATCCACGATGCTGTAGGAGGTTCCGCTGGTCACATACGCATTCTTCAGGATCTTTCCGCCCTTGGAAATCTCCACATAGTAGGCGGTCGCGTTTTCAACCGGATACCATGTGATTTTTCCGTTGTCCACCGTAACGCCCGTTACGGCATCCAGTCCGAGGTAGTATGTATAGGAGGAAACGGATTCCATATACCCTTCCGCCTTTGCCATCACAACGAACACAATGCCGTCCTTCGGCATATCGCAGTTGGCAAAAACATAGTTGGTGGAGGCTCCGTTGTTTACCGCGGTGTGCGTATGGTTTGCATTGCCGCATTTGACCGTAATCAGGTAGTTCTGCGCGTTCGCCACGGGATCGAACACCAGAACGCCCCCGGACACCACGCGGAAGTTGGATACGCGATCCAGCGCCTTGTTCTTATAGTATGCAGTGGCAGACTGCCCGTCGCAGGACACGGTAACCGTGTACTCGCCCGCCGCCTGACCTGCAAAGTCAAACCGGAACTCATTGGCACCGACGTTCTTGTCTTCGAGCACCATGTCGCCCTTTTTGACGGTGACGCGGTAGCTTGCCGTGGGCCCCAGTGCATTCCAGCTGATCGTTTCCGCATCCACGGAAATGTTCGGAACGCCGGCGGACCGGAAGACCGCAAACAGGATCGTATCCTCGGTCAGAGTCTGACCAGTGTACTGATAGGTCAGCTTGTCGCCGGACTGATAGTCACTGACCCACCAACCGGCAAACTCCGCACCTTCCTTCGCCGGAGTGGGGAGCTGATAAACAATTCCGTTGACTGTCCGGATCGGATCGTAAACGGCACCGTCGCAGGCGAAGGAAACCTTGTACTCCGGTCTGCCTGCGGCATGCTGCTCAAAGCGGGCATATACCGTTGTATCCGCGCTGATGGCGACGGTATCGAAGGCAAATGCGGTCTGGTACTCCTGATCGGCATACCATCCGATGAACGCATACCCGTCCTTTGTCGGATCCGCCGGCTTTGTTGCGGTGGCGCCGTTGAGAACCTTCTGTGCCGCAACAGCAGTTCCGCCGTCCACCTCAAAGCTGACGGTGTAGTAGGTTCTCGGCACCATGCGGTAAGTTCCGCCGTTATAGGTCAGCTTCAGCACACCGTTCTCCAGGACAGCGGACGCCTGTGTGTCGTCCCCCGTTTTGAACGTGAGTGTCAGATTACCGTCCGCATAAACGAATTTACCGGTCTGTTCCCCGTTGAATCCCGAAATCAGGAAGGAATTTCCCGAAATCGTGAACAGATATTCTCTGCCGTCGTCTTTTGCATAATAGACGTTATCAATCCCGTAATCCGTCTGGATGACATCGGGCGGATCCGGATTGTCCGGCTGTTTCTTGTCTTTGCACGCAGTCATGTGAAGCAGGGTGAAGCAGAAAATTGCAAGCAGAATCAATACGGGCAATTTTCTTTTGTGTGTTTTCATAGGTCTCCCTCCTCTTTTCCTTTATTCAAAAGGATGCATATATTATAGCAGATTAGAGCCGAAATTGCAAGATATTTTTATAAAAATTCTATTTTTATCCGTTGTATATAAAAAATAGTCGCCCAAAGCCCGATTTTCTTCATTACAATCACAACCCAAAGCCATCGCATTGCTGCTTCTTTTATCAGGGCGCGGATTATTGGTTGCAAGCGGCGCCGGACAAAATTGCAAATCAGCAAAAGATAGAGTGGTTTTTTCGCCATTTGCCGACATTTTTCCCGGTGCCCGGAGCAGTGCGCGGAAATGTCCGAGCGATCTCCTCGGCGTTATGCGTTTTTTTCGTAGTTCTCAAACAGTTGCTCCCTTGCTTTATTGTGCAGCGGGCTGTTGCACAAATTCCGTCATGCAAGCCTCCGTACTCCTACGTGGGCTTCTCTTACGAAAAAAAGGAGGGCGCTCGATTGCGCCCTCCCTGTCTGTGCGGGGCGTTTGACCGCCCCTTATCCGGTACCGTGAAACCGATCAGCCCCACATACGGAACATCCACAGCAGAATGTCTTCTCCGGAGGCGTTCTTATGAGGTTTGAATGCGCCGCCTACGGTATCGGTCACAATACCGGTCTCAACTGCCCAGTCAAGAGCCTTGATATAGCTTGCGCAATAGTACGTATCCGTAAAGTGAACGTTGCCTTCCGCAAAAGGCTTGCCGGATATGCCATACATACTCATAATGATCATCTGCCGTGTCATAACGCTGTCGGGTTTCAGTTTCCTGTGATAGGGTGTATTGATGTACTTATGCTCCAATGCCCACAGGACTGCTTCATAGTAGTATGCGTCAGCGGGAACGTCGACGAAATACATCGTGCGCCCGGTTGCCGCCGGTGAACCTGCCGCCTTCCATGCGCGATACCAGAATTCACCTATCGTCATACTCTTTTTCGGATCAAAACTGCCATCATCCTCAAACATGCCGGATTCCAGCGACCAACGAACGGCGGCTTCCCATTCGCTCTCCCAAACAGCAAACAGCGTTACATCCGAATTCAAGGTAAAGGATACGACTTCGGTGCCGTCCTCCAGCGCCCACCCCTTGAAGCGGCAGCCGTCTGGTGCGACAAAGCCACAATCGGGGGCGGTAAAGGTTTCCCCGATCGTCCCGGTAACGGGAAGCATAGTTCCCGATCCGCCGTTCGCATTGAAGCAAACGGTGACCGATTTGAGGACCTCGCGGATCACATAATCGCAAACGGTACAGGTCTGAGGCGTTGTCTCGGTGGCTTCCGCACCGGGGATATGAGCCGCTACATCCTTCTTATCTCCGCAAACGGAGCACTCATGCCAATGGTTTGTCTCGTCGGTTGACCATTCGGTCTTGTAGGTATGCGCCGCAAGTTCGCCGTACTCCTGACCGCAGATCGAGCAGGTCGCCTTTTCCGTACAGGTTGCCGTGCCGCCCGTGTGGACGGTCAGTTGCTTCCCGCAAACATCACACTTGTGATCCTTGTTACCGTCGGCGCACTCGCTCAGGGTTTTTCCGCAGAGGTCGCACTTGTGATCCTTGTTGACGTCAGCACATTCACTGAGAATCTTGCCGCAGATATCACAGTTATGGTCTTTGTCAGTGTCGGCGTGTGCCGCTTCATCGGCTTTTCTGCCGCAGACGACGCAGGCGTGCCAATGTGTGTATGCATCGCTCGACCAGTCGGTGGCGTAACGGCACATGGACAGCATTTTGCCGCAGATATCGCACATGTGGTCATTGTTCGCGTCGTTGCACACACTGATGGTCAGTTGACAAATATCACAACCGTGGTTCCCGTCGGTGTCCTCGTGCGCCGCTTCCTCACTCCGTTGCCCGCAGGCAGTGCAGGCGCGCCAATGCTTTTCGCCGTCGGCGAACCACCCATCACTGTAATGGTGCGGGAGTGTTTCACCGGAGGTAAAGGTTTCTTCGCCGCTGACGCCGCAGGAACAGCTGTAATAGTACACTGCCTTTGCACGGCAGGTAGCGGCAGATTTGAGGTAGATTTCGCCGGGATTCTCGCAGTCAAAGCTGTGGGTATGCCCGGTTGCGGGCATGATTTCATAATGGCAGACCGTACAGAGCTGCGGGGCGGTTTCGGTGGCAGCGTCACCCGGGGTGTGTGCCGCTTCGTCCGCCTTCTCACCGCAATCGGCGCATGCGTGCCAGTGTCCCGTGGCATCCTTGATCCATCCGCCGAACGTATGCCCCTTGGCATTTCCGTACCGCTCCCCGCAATTCTCGCAGATCGCCTCTTCGGTGCAGGTCGCCGTGCCGCCGATGTGCCGGCAGTTATAGTAGCATTCGGTACACCAGCCGTTCTCCCAGGTATGCGGTTCGGGGGCGCCGATGATCACGCCGCACTTGCATCTTTCCACATGGGTAGCGTTGTCACACGCGTACTTCTGGGTATACTTGTGCCTGTTCGGGTTCTTTTCCCCATAGGGCTCCCCGCATTTTTCGCAGTGCGCCGGCTCCATGCAGTTCGCCTCGCCGCCGGTATGCTCGCATCCGTAGTGACAGGAGCGGCACACACCGTTCTCATCCGGATCGTGCGGCTCGGTCTTTACCATACCGCAGCAGTACCAGTGTTTATCGTGCGTGGTTTCGGTGATGTTCTCATAATTTGCCGACCATGGCTCTGCGTGATTGTCGGGGTCAACGTCGCCGAAATGCTCCCGGCAGACGGAGCACCATGCCGGTTCCTTGCAGGTAGCCGGCCAACTGTCACTGTGTCCGTTGGCGGGGATGACGGTTCCTTTGGTGATAACGCCACGGCAATTCCAGCAAACGGTGTCGCCGGTGTAGCCCTCCTCGGTACAGGTCGGCTCCTTTTTGTCGGCAACATAGGTGCCGGACGGATCGAGATCGTGATTGTTCGGGTTGATTTCCTCGGTGACAAGACCGCAGATCTGGCAGGTGCCCTGTGCGACACAGGTTGCCGGGAAGGTCAGCGGGTGGGAGCAGACACAGCCGCAGGTCGGGCACACGCCGTCCAAAAAGGTGTGGCGTTCGTACGGGTGCTCAACGGTGCCGCAGCAGCTCCACTTGCTGATATGTCCGTCAACATCGCCCCATTCGTCTTCATTCCAGACCGGGGTTCCGATGTGGTTTGTGTAGTCAAAATTGCCCTCGGAGATGCCGCAGCCCGCGCGCAGGCAGGTTTTGACGGAGCGGCAGGTTGCCGCCTTCCAATCGTGACCGAGCGGCGCAAGCACACGCTCATCGACGTAGCCGCAGGCGGAGCAGGTAAAGACCTTGCAGCCGGCGTCCGTACAGTTCGCTTCGCTTGTCACCGTACCCTCATCGAATTTGTGACCGTCGACGGCGCAGTTGTACGTAACCGTCAGGGTGGCGTGCCAGGAACGGCGCAAACCGTTATAATTTTCGTCGTTGGGCTGGTTTTTGACGATACAGCGGTACATGTATCCGCTCATATCCTGCGACACGTTGCTGACCGTCAGGGTGGTGTACCAATGAATCTCCCCGTTTACGACTTCGGAGTACACATTGACCGTGCCGTCCTCTGCCGTCACGTCGACCATGGTCTTGCCGTCCTTGCTGACCTGCCAGATGACATCGGTGCCGTAGGGGAGCCCCTGCGTGATGTCAACGCGGAAAACCGCGTCGGTGTGCTCGGGCACCGTCAGATCCTGCGGGTTGCTGGTGGTCGGCGGATACAGCGTTCTGGTGGTTGCGACGTCGGAGATAACCGAACCGAAGTCGTTGTACACGATACAGCGGTATTGCCAGGTCGTACCCGCAGCGACCTTGTACCAGCCTTTGGTTCTGGCTTCGTCTTCGTTCGACAGATCTTCAAAGGTTCTGCCGTTGTCCTTACTTCTCTGCCACCGGTAATGCAGATCCTCCCCTTCTGCTTCCACGGAGAAAGCATAATAGGTATCAATGATGATCGTTATTTTATCCGGATCGGGCGGAAAAAGGTCGTCGAGCACCTCCGTCAACCTGTGAACCACGCTTTCGGGGTGCTTGGTAATGACGGGCAGTTTTCCGATTGTATCAATGGTGACCGGGTCGGTAGTGCCATCCGACAGCTTCTTGCCGTTTGCATAGATACTGTAGACGACACGGATCTGCCAGCCTTCCATGGCATCGGTGACGGCTGCCGTTTCATACACGGCGGAGTCGCCTTCCTTCACCGTTTCCCAACGGATGCCGCCACTACGGCTCAGCTCCCAGCGGTACCCGAAGGTAATGCCGTCAAGGGTTGTGCCGTGGGTCATCTCCAGGCGCGCCGGCTGACCGTCGACATAGCGATCCGGCTCCTTCAGCTGCGGCGTATCCACATACAAGGTGGCGTCATAGTAGTAAGAGGTTCTCTCCCACGTAAAGGCATCCCAATAGCAGATCTCGCACCGATAGATGTATCCGTTCTGCTCCTCGGTGATCTCCGGGAGAACGTATTCAAAGCGGATTGTTTTTGACGCATACGGACCGTCCGTATTATCCGCAGTCGGTCCCTGTGTTCTCTGGACAAGCCCGAAGCTCTCGCCGCCGTCCTTGCTGACATACCACTTGACCCAGGTGACAAAGGACTTTTGCAGGTCGGTGGGATTGCCGCCGGCAAGGGGGGAGAGCACCACATTGTCGCCCGCCTTGGCAACGAAAACCCCGTTCTCCTTCAGGGTAAAGGGCGTACCCGGCGCAAAGGTGTTGGTTCCGTACTTTAAGGGAAGCGTCTGCTCATCTTCCCGAATACAGTCCGCAGTCGGATAAGCACCTATCCGATGCGGACGGTCGGCTCTGTCCGTCCAAAGATACAGCATTTTGTCGCCGTTTTCCGCGATGTGGAATTTCCCTTCAAACCAAAGAAAATCCCGTTCCTCCACCTCACGGATAATGCATACCCTCCGGAAGTAGTCATATTCCGTTTCCGCCTTGTAGGCGAATTTGTGAACGGTGTTGCCGGTTCCGTCCACGACGTTGCCGTAATCGGGGATGTCAATATTGCCGCTCGAATATGTTTCGTTATCCATTACGACCTTGACGGTCTTTTCCACATCTCCGGAGACGGTCCCCCCGTGGAAGATCACGGTACCCTTGCCGCGGACATCCAGCCCTTTGATGATCCCGGAGCCGCCGCCGCCGTTGATCTCTATGGTACCGCCCTCCAGATAGATGGGCTTGGTAAAGGCATAGTCCCGGTCTTTATCGAACTTCAGAATCAGCGTGGCGCCCGATTTCACGGTCATTTCGGGAATCTAAAATCCCTCATCGACATAGGGATTGACCATGTTTGTGCTGTTTTCCATCGCCACCAGCTTGGAAATGTTCAGGGTCTTTGTCATAACGTCTTTCAGATTCAGCGCGTCACTTTTCCGGTCGAAGGAACCGTAATATTCGCCGTAATGAGTCGGATACAGATTCTTTTCGCTGTAAGACCAGTATTCGTACACCCCTTCTGAACTGAGGAAAATGCCGTCGCAGGTATAGACGGTAATCTCTTCGCGGCAGCTGCCGTCGGTGTCCGTCCGGTACAGCAGATTCTCCGCAAACGAAATGGAATCCGGGCGGAGCTGCTGAATCTTGGAGCTTCCATCCGGCTTCGCTGTGGACATTTTCAGGCGGAGAATGCCGGCGCCGTTGAATCTGACCCTGCCGCCGCCGCCGCTGTAGCCGTACACGACGGAATTGATGTAATACTCGTTGGGATTATACCAGTTATAGATGTTGCCTTCCACAACGCCGCCCTCAATATTCACGACCGGTGCGTCAATGGCATAGAGCGTTTTGTCTCCAATGTCGTAGCCGGCGGGGTAGACATTGGATCGGATCTCACCGCCACAGGCATAGACACCGCCGCCGTTTTTTCTTGCTGAAGCACTGGATGCCGGCATAACCGCGATTGCTGGTATCCGCGCCAAGCTCACAGTCCGATTTGAGGAAGGAGCCCTCATAGACCTTGACGGTATACGTCGCGTAGATATTCATGGTAGGCACACCGGCGCCGGCATGACCCACGGTCGTATTGACATGGCTGTTTTCCTTCAGCGTAATGTCGCGGGCGTGCAGCGTATCGCCGCCGAATGTGACCACCTCGACATCCCTTGCATTGTCAAAGATGAGCGTACCGCTGTTGTCGCAGAAAATACCTCTGTAGTTTGCGCCGACGGTCAGCTTGGCATTGCCGGTGATCGTAACAGTGCCGCCGGAGTTATAAATGGCGGTATACGCCCGGTTGCTCTTTTCATATGCCCGGTTTGCAAAATTGGGGTCGCCGATATAGCTTGGGCTTCCCTCCGTGCGGATGGTCAGATCCATTTTGCCCTCGGCATAAATGATGGCATACAGGTTGACCTTCGAGGGTTAATGGCCGAAGAAATCTTTGCCCATATTGTATCCCCAGGTGGCTAAACCGAAGCCGTTGAGCACCAGAGTATTGGTCTCCGGCTCAAACTTCCAGCCGTCGCCGGAAAGATTTTCGCTCGTGACACGGTCGCCGCCGATCCACAGGTTATACTGGACCGGGTCGGCGTTTACGTTGACAACGAGCAGCACGGTGACCGCCGCAAGCGTCAGAAAGAGCGCCGACAGGGTCATAATGACACGTTTTTTCATTTTCATTTTTATCAAACCTCCCGCAAAAGATTGTTTCTGTAAGTATCCATAAACATGGAAACGCCCGTTTTCAGAACCTCCATCTGGCTTTTCAGGTAATATTCGTCCTCGAACATGGCGTAGTGCACGCAGGCGCGGACGAAAATAAAAATAAGCGGGGTAATCACCGTATACGGGATGCCGAGCTTGGGTTCCAGCTCTTTGGCGTATGCGGTATAGCGGGCATTGACGCCCTCGAAAAATTTTTTGCCGTGTTCGATGTATTTCGGGTGGGTATAAATCTGATACATGAGCCGGTATTTATCGCCGTGCTCCCGTGCGGTCCAGTACGGCACCTCCTCGATAAAGCGCATCACGTCCACGGGGTCTGTGGGCGCCTTTGCCATGAATTCGTCCTCGACCTTGGACATACAGTATGCAGTGGATTCGACAATCAGTTCATCCAGATTCTTAAAATAGGAATACAGGTTTCCCTGCGTACACCCGCACGCCTCGGCAAGTGCCTTGACACCGGTGCCCGTCAGCCCGTTTTTGGCGTAGCAGGCAAAGCATTTTTCCATAATGGCGATCTTTTTTTCTTGGTGTTGGTCTGTTCGCATCGATATTATCTGCCTTTTTTAATTAAACGATCATTCATTCAATGACAGTATATCACATCTTTGGAAAAAAAGCAATAGGGAAAAATAAAAAATTCCGGCGGGAATGCGATTCGCCAATCTGATTTCATTTCTTGCCGTTGAATCGCGATATTTGGTGCCGGGAATGATTATTATAGCAACTTCCAAAATAGCAGTCACCCTTGACAATTGCAGCAAAAGGTGGTACAATATGTCACACGGAGATGAGAAAAATGGGCAAAATGCTGCACAATGCGGGGCAGAAAGCAGCTGCTGAACGACGAGGACAAACAACACATACGTCAATGCATTGACGAGACGCCGGACATCACCCTGGCAGAACTGCGCACGAAGCTGGGACTGAAAGCAAGCATCCAGACGCTCAGCCGGGTGGTTCGGGCGATGGGATACCGTGTCAAAAAGAAGAGCATGTCGGCATCCGAGCAGGAGCGTCCCCGATGTGCGGAAGGAACGTACAGACTGGCGCGGATCCGGCTTGGAAAAACAGGCGGATCACCTGGTATTTCTGGACGAAAGCAGCGTCAACATTGATCTGACGCGACGCTATGGGCGCACCATTGGCAAGACTCGCGTCCACGGTCATGCCCCATTGAGCACACCCCGCGCACAAACCGTTCTGGGTTCCGTGCGCCTGAACGGTCAGACGACGCACACCACGTATACAGGTGGTACAACGGGGCAGCGCTTTTTGGAATACCTGAAGGATATCCTCATTCCGATTTCGGATTGGATATCCCATTGCCATAATGCTGCTCCATTATATACAGCGCAAGCGATGATGGACATAATAAACAAATATTTTCGATAAGGAGACTTCAATATGTGGATAAAAGTTGAAACGCAGATAGAAGCGCAAAAATTAGCCTTTGAAATCGAATCAAGCGGTCTATATCAGTTATATGGACTACAACATATCATCGAATTACAGGATAAAATATGTAATATTTATATCCTTAAGGATATGATTATTATACGTGCAGAAGACCGTGATTTTCGTTATGGGGCAAAAACTGCACCTTTTTACAAGGACAACAGACGAATCAACAACATTGATGCATATGACTGGCAAGGAAATCATTTATGGAATATTGGCGATATCGTAGGAGACATCAAAATGCCCTTTGACGGCGGATGCCTGACAACAAAAGCATCTGTACAACGAGATAACCGTTTGCTCGATGTAGGCGATTGCTCCTCAGATCTGTTTTACTGTATAGCAGACGCGCGCCGTTTCTTGATTGACCCTATTCAAAAAAGCATATTGGAAATCAAGTGCGGAAAATGGTAACAATAATTAAAAAACTGGCACTGCAGGATTGAAGTACCCCAAAAAGTATAGCAAAAATTAAGGAAACACTGATTAGAGCATGTTGACACTAAGGTCAAAATATGATATAATAAATACATGAATATCACAAAAGCGCAGTACGCAAGAATCGAAAAGTGTTTTCCGGTTCAGCGTGGGAATGTAAAAATCGACAATTACACATTTATCAACGCTATCTTGTATATTGCCGAAAATGGGTGCAAGTGGAGGGCACTTCCAGAGAAATACGGCAAATGGAATAGCATTTACCAAAGATTTAAAAGATGGTGTGAAAATGGCGTAATACAGCGTATTTTTAATGCGCTGCAGCAGGAAAAAATTATTGCGATCAAAGTAGAAGTGCTGGCTTTGGACAGTACCTCTTGTAAATTGCACCCTGACGCACATGGCGCTTTAAAAAAAACGGACAACAATGTATCGGGAAATCAAAGGGCGGATGGAATACCAAGCTTCACGTGGTATCCGCAAATGACAAGGTCATTGTCGAAATGCACTTATCCGGTGGAAACTGTCACGACGCCCCACAAGGAAGAATCTCAATTGAAAACATAGGAGATAGCTATTCGGGAATTCCGTACTTAATGGATAGAGCTTATGAGGGTGATCAAACAAGAGAACTCTGCCAGTCTTTCAGACACAAACCGGTTGTCCCACCAGAGAAAAATCGCATAAATCCGTGGGAATATGACCATGAACTATATAAGCGAAGGAATATTATCGAAAGACTGTTTCGATGGCTAAAAGCGTTTCGCAGAGTGTGTACAAGATATGATAAACTCGATGTTATCTTCCTGTCGTTCGTTCAAATCGCGTGCGTCTTCGTGTGGCTAAAATAGTGTCAACAGGCTCTGATACGGTAATCGTACCGCTGATTCTCCGATATGCGTATGGATTGCAGGATGCGTTGCCGTACCTGTGCCTGACTGTCGGAATCGGGGAGGTAATTTCTGCGTGGGTACTGGGGCTTGTTCTGTTGGTAGCCCTGCGCAAAACACGTATCGGGTCGTATGTATCCTGAGTTCGGCTGTATATAGTACGCCCCAAGTAATCGTTCGGGGCGTGCTTTTTGATCCATTGGAAGTACAGCCTGATCAATGCGGATTTCTCCGAGTGAACAATTTGCATAAAAATCGCACAGAAGCATTGACAGATGGCGAACAAAATGGTATAATGCGTGTATGCGATGCTGTTCGCAGACTCTACACAATACACAATGAAAGCCGAGAAAAGGAGAATAGTTAATGCGAATGAAGTATTTAGCCAAACGTTTGTTTCGCTTGATTCCCGCGATGGCTCTGCTGTTGCTGGGTTGCTGCGCTGTGACCGGATGCACCGGAAACGGCGGTGAGGAAACCTCTGCCACGGGGACACAGCACGTAGAGGAATCGGGAGAACCGACTGGTTCTGACCAACACACGGAAACTGAAACGCCCACCGAGCCTTGGACGGAATCCGGCACCACGGAAGAGACTGCCGAGTCTGAGACGATTCCGCCGGAGGATCCTGCACTCAATGTCTTCCCCACCGAGGGGGATAACATTGAAATCGGCATTTTCTGGGAGCCGCCTGCAAAGTTCACGACGCCCCAGCAGTACGATTGGATCCGGGATGCGCATATCACCTTTATCGAGATGACCAACCGTGAGCTGATCAGCGGTAAGGACGGCCCTCAGAATGAGCTGAAGCTTGCCGCCGAGCGTGGAATCGGCGTGACGTACAATCCCGGTGCGGACGGCAAGAATATTATGTCCATGACCGATGCCCAGTTGGTAGATTACCTGACCCGTTTGCAGGATGATCCTACTATCATCGGTATCCATGTCGTTGACGAGCCGACCAATCCGTGGGCATACGGACGCGTCTGCCGGATCATCAAGCAGAACGGACTGTGCGCACGCCTCAATTTCCTGCCTTCCTTTGCAACTTGGGTGTTTGAGAACTACCAGGGTCACGTAGAGGATACCATCATCGCGACCGGGCGGGAGAATTACAGTTACCTTTCCTACGACCAGTACCCGTTCCCCTATAACGGCGGGAATCCGTCCGCCATGTACGCCAACCTGAACCAGTTCCGCGAAATCGGTCTGAAGTACGATGTGCCTACCGCGTTCTACATTCAGTCCATCGGTGAGCACGGAAACTTCCGTCGTACCAACGGCAACGAAATCCGGTTGCATACTTCTGCCGGCCTTGCATACGGGATCAAGTCCTATACCTACTTCACATGGTGGACGACCGGCTTCTGTGATCCGGCAGATTACGGAATCATCTCTCCTTACGGCGAGAAGACCGATATTTACGATGATGTCACCGAAATCAACGCACAGGTGCTGAAGGTGGGGCGTCTGCTCCGTCGGCTGGATGCGCTGGAGGTGTACCACAACCGCGGCACGGAGGCGGGCGTGACGTCATTGAACAGAAATACTGCGCCCATTTACCCGGAGACCGGACGCTTTATCGTTTCCTTGATGCAGGATCGTGAGACGGGGCGTGACTACATCATGCTGGTCAATAAGGACTACAAGAAGGAAACGACTGCTGAGTTCTCCCTGTCTGACCGTATTACGCATTTGTACAACTGTACCAATGCCTCCTACGAGGAAATGGATATTTCCTCCGGAAAGGTTACCCTGACCTTCCAGCCCGGTGGCTTTATCCTGCTCGCGGTTGGTCAGCATGACAACATTGTGGATAAGGTCGTGGATGTTGATAAGGACAATCTGGCGAAGAATAAGCCTGTTTCTGTCAGCGAGGTTAACCCCGGTAACGGCTGGTATGCGTATACGCTGACGGACGGAAACCGTACCGATGAAAACAGCGTTGCCCGCGGCTGGCGCACAAGCTCTGAGCAGGGCTTTGTCACGGTGGATTTCCTCCGCGATGTGACCTTCAACCGCGTTGACCTATACCCTACCGGTTCAGGCTACGATATGGCAGAGGCGTTCCCGCGTGATTTTGCCGTTCAGTTCTCCGTCGACGGCGAAACCTGGATTGATATTCTTACCAAGACGGACTACAAGGATGTAGCCAACGCTGTTCCCAGCTTCCAGTTTGAGGCGGTGACAGCCCGTTATGTCCGCGTGTACGTTACGCGCGGTACCGGAAGCGGTTTTGCCCTTGCCGAGATTGAGGTCTTCCATGACGATGGCAGTCTGCCTCCGGCGGACAGTTCGCACTACAAGACAGCGGGCGGCGAGGATGACGGAACCAACGTGGCATTGAATCGCCCGGTGACGGCATCCAGCAACCTGGCGGGCTGGGATCCTTCCAGACTGACCGACGGAAACCATGGCACGTTGTGGTCGTCTGCTCTGAACCGGCACGCGACAGCTGACGAGGAGGAGTACTTTACGGTTGACCTGATGAATGCCTACACGCTGGATCGCATCGTGTTGATCCCGCGTGTCAACGACGAGTACTTCCCACAGATCTTTGAGGTGCAGGTTTCAGACGATGGGGAGACCTTCACCACCGTCAAGACGGTGGAGTATCCGACGCAGAACAAGGGGACTGTTCCGATTACCGTGAAGCTGGAGGATACCGTCCAGGCGAGGTATGTACGTATTCGTGCGACCAAGTTGCGTGACCTCGCCGGCTTCGGAGATGGCTTCCTGTTCCAGTTGTCCGAGATTGAAATTTACAACAAGTAATTCGTGTTCAAAAAGTTCCGGTGACAGACAAGTGTCTGAATCACCCTTTGTCAAGTAGACAGTAAAAGTAAAAAAGCGAAAGCATTAAAAAAACAGCCGAGCCCTCTTGATTACAGGGGATTCGGCTGTTCCTTTCGTTATTCCCACTCCTCAAATCGCACTCCCAATTAGGGTGTGTTTCTACCATCTGTTGACACATATATTCCCGAACCTTTCGCAGACGATGATAATATGCGCCTTTACTGATCCCCAAGCTTGCACACCATTCATCCACCGGTATCCCTTGCTCCTGCCGCTCCTGTACCTGTCACTGCCGCTCGGACAGTTGCACCTCTCGCTTTACCGCTACGATTGCTTGACTTGATTCATTCATCTTTCCTTTTCCTCCGCGTGTTTCGGACTGCAACGAACTTCAATTGTACTTCGTTACAGTTCGTTGAAATTTGTTGTACTTCATTGTACCACATTCAGAAAGATTCTTGAAGGCGCGGGGGGATTTTGGGGTTACCGTCTATGTACACGATGGGATACACGGCGCTCAACGGGCGTTTCTGCCACTCCTCGATCTCCGGCAGGATCTTGTTCGTTACGGATGTCACCATGGCTTCACTGACTTCAAAACCATAGATTTCCATGATTTGATCCGAAATCTGGCGGGTGGTCATTCCGCGAGCGTACATCCGGATGATCTTCTCGTCAATTTCGGAGATGTCCCGACCGTACTTCGGCACGATCTTTGGATCGTAATCGCTCTTGCGATCTTGAGGGACATTCACTTCCACAGGTCCATAGTTGGAACGGAGCGTCTTGGTTTTGTAGCCATTCCGAGAATCGGTGTAAGCCGGATCTTCCTCCTGCTTTTCCTTTTTCGGCGTTTCCATTTCTCCTTCCATCATTCCCCGGATGGTTCTGCCCAACAGATCCCGCAGAGCATTCTGAATATCTTCCGCAGATCTGATGTCGTATTCCTCAATCAATCTGGCTATGATCTCTCTTTTCCCGTCACTCATCGACGGGGATTTCCTTGGTCTTCCCATTTTTCTCTTCCTTCCTGTGCTCTCTTCCTATTATACCACATTTCTTCGGTATTTACAGAAAATTTTGCACAGGCTTGATTTAGCGAAAACAGCAGATCGGGTAACAGACACGGCAGACTTTCATCATTGCGACAACCTCAAGGCATTTGGGAGTTTTTTCTGAATTATTTTGTCAAAGCGCCGCAATCCGCACAAAAACGCCACGACCTTTCGATCGTGACGCTTTTGTGACAGGCTTGAACAGCCGCCTTTGCGGGAAGCAGGGTGATTACTTGCCCTGCATGCCGGTCTCGTAAGACTGGATCATCTTCTTGACCATCTGACCGCCGATGGACCCCGCCTGACGGGCGGTGAGATCACCGTTGTAGCCCTGGTTCAGCGTGACGCCCACCTCGGTGGCAGCCTCCATCTTGAACTGATCAAGAGCCTTCTTGGCTTCGGGAACGAGTGCCTTATTGCTTGCCATAATTGCGAATCCCCTTTTTGCGTGTTTGCGCTGGGCAACATTGCCCGGCGCGATCTATATTCATCGAGCCCGCAGAGCGAATCTCGCTCTCCGCCGAGGTGTCGGCGGCTGCGGGCTTCGTTCGTGCTTGCTCTGGTATTATTGTGATTCGCAGAATGCGGTTTATGAATGGGAAAATGTAGAGAAAATGTCATTGTGACATCCGCATAGTCAGTCATCCTCTTACATCAGAGCGCGTATTTGGTCTTGAGTCTGTCCAGTATCTTCCCGATCGGACGTGCGAACAGCCAAAGAAAGACCGTGTTGGACACCGCGTAGATTGCCGTAAACGGTGCGGCAGACAGAATCGCCGCAAGGTAGCGTGAAATATTGAAGGCGCCGTCCGCCCACAGCACCGTCCAGATATCCATCAGAAAAGAATACAGGACGCCGGAGAGAACGGCATACAGCGTCAGCGCGATTCTGCTTTTCTTCAGCGGAGCCGCGAGCAGTCCGGCGATAAAGCCGAGTATCCCCCAGCTGAACATCTGGAACGGCGTCCACGGTCCCTGCCCGAAATAGAAATTGGATATCACCGCCGACAATGCGCCGGTCAGAAAGCCTGCCTCACTGCCAAAATACATTGCAGTGATAACCACCATCGCCGTCACCGGCTTAAACGCGGGGATCATAGCGAACAGGCTTCTGCCCAGCACCGAGAGGGCAGTCATGCACGCGAGCAGAACCATCCGTTTCGCATCCGCCCCGCTCCGCTCAAAATGCAGAACAACCGGGACGCAGGAAAGCAGCGTCACGCACAGGGATACCCACGCATACTGCCTGTCCCGGAACAGCAAGGCGCCGCCGACCACGACAGCCGGGATCAGAATCAGAAGAATGCAGTAGGAAATGATTTTTTTCATGCGTCCGCCCCCTCCGTGCAGAATCTTACAACCTGCCCGCAGGTCACGGCATTTGGGCATAGCGTGCGCGCCATGCGGTTTGCGGCAGTAGTATAGAAGGTGTTTCCGCCGAAGAAGCGGGACGGGGTATCCGCCGACAGTATTTCCCCGTCAAAGAACAGCGCGCATCGGTCGGCAGTCTCCGCCGCAAATTCAACGTCATGCGTGACCATCAGCAAGGTCATGCCGTCCGCCTTCAGCCGTGTCAGAATGTCCCGCAGCACCTGCTTTGCCCCTGCATCAATGCCCTTGGTCGGTTCGTCCAGCAACAGGATGCGCGGCTCTGTCAGCAGTACCTTTGCGAGCGCGCACTTCTGCTGCTCCCCGCCGCTGAGATCAAAGGGGTTGCGATCGAGCAGATGCGCGATGCCGAACCTTGCCGTCGCCTCGGACACCCGCTTTTCGCGCTCCTGCTTCGGAACGCCGTGTGCTTCCAGTATCTCATAAAAGTCTGCCCGCACCGTATCCCGGATAAACACTGTCTGCGGGTTCTGCGGCAGGAGAGCCAGAAGACCGTGGTACAGGGAATTTCCCCGGTACTCCCGAATCAGCCTGCCGTCCACCAGCACTTTGCCCCGGTATGCCTTTCCGATCCCGGCTATGACCTGCAGCATCGTGGTCTTGCCGGTTCCGTTACCCCCAAGCACTGCGTACAGCTCCCCGGCGTACACCTGCATGGACGTGCCCCGCAGAACATCCGGTAAATCGCGCTCGTAGCGGAACCAGACGTTTTTCAACTCAACCGCGACAGTTTCCCCGTGCCGGTACTCCGGTTCGGGAAGCATACCGCCGCGACTGCCGAAATGCCGTTCCAGAAAATCCCGCCCCTCCCGAACCGTCAGCGGACAGCGGTCGGGTATATGCAGGGACTGAAAAATGCGCACCGCGCTCGGCAGCCCCGCCCGCATCGGATGCCCCGCCGGGAGGGCGGCACCGATGCGCTCCGGCGCGTCACAAAGCAGGATTCTGCCGCCGTCCATCAGCAGTACCCGGTCGGCATCGGGGAACACCTCCTCCAGCCGATGTTCCGCCAGAATCACGGTCAGTCCCAGTTCCCGGTTGAGCTTTTGCAGGGTCGCCAAAAATTCCGATGCGGCGATAGGGTCAAGCTGGCTGGTCGGCTCGTCCAGGATCAGCACCTTCGGTTGCATTACCATGACAGCGGCAAGGTTCAGCAACTGCTTCTGCCCGCCGGACAGCTCGTCCGTCCGCTTGCGGAACCAATCCTGAATGCCGAAATAGCTTGCCATTTCCCCGACGCGGCGGCGGATCACCTCGGTCGGAAGTCCCAGATTCTCCAAGCCGAACGCCAACTCATGCCAAACCTTGTCTGTAACGATCTGGTTGTCCGGGTTCTGAAGCACGTAGCCGATGTCCGCCGGCGTCCGTTCCCCGCCGCCGTATACGATACTGCCGGTCAGTTCACCCGCCGGTGCAAGCTCCGGCTTGAGCAGGCGCAAAAGCGTTGTCTTACCACAGCCGGACTCCCCGCATACCACAAGGAATTCCCCGCTCCGCACGGAAAAGCTGACCTCCTCTACCGCGTTCCGCTCCGCGCCCGGATACCGGAAGCTCAGATCCTTGATCTGTAGTATCTCCATACGATTGCCTCCCTGACTTCAATAGTAAACGGAAGAAGCGACAGCGCCCCGAACGCAATGTACACAGCCAGCGCCGCCGGCGTAAGCTCCGGTGTGCTGACGCGCGGATAGAAATCAAATGCCGTCACACCCGCCGCCATGCCGACCGCAACAACGCCCATCAGGGCGGCGCAGACCGCCAGCAGTGCCCCATCCCGCGCCGTAAAGCGGAACAGCGAGAAATTGGTTCGATGCCCCCGTCCGTATCCCCGCGCCTTCATGGAGGCAGCCGTCTCCATTGCATTTTCCAAAGACCACGCGATCATGGCAAGGAATACCCGTCCGGCACTCCGAACCTTATCCGTATAGCCGCGCGCCGCGTACAGCCCCATCGTCTTTTGCGCGCACCGGACACGCCTCATCTGCCGCCTGAACTGCGGTACGAACCGGAGTGCCATGGACAGTACAAGAGCCAGTCTGGGAATCACGCTGCCGAACAGGTACAGAAATTTGTCGCCGGTCATTACCTCGCTGTACCCCTTGCACCAGAGCAGAACGCCGACAACAGCCACCGCCAGAGCGAACCCGTACAGGAGCGCCTCCAGCGTGACCGGGTTGCCGTTCAGAAAAAACAGCGGCGTCACGCCGTTGTGCGAAAACAGTGGATTCGTGACCGCCACCAGCAGAAAAAGCGGCACATAAAAGCCGATATCGCCGGGAACCCGGCTCCGTCTTACCGGCATGGCACAAAACAGTATGCCGCCGAGCAGAGCTGTCAGCGACAGCACCGGATTGGCGGCAAACATCGCCACGGTCAGCACGGAGAGAAAGTACACCAGCAGAACAAACGGATGCACATTGCCAAATGCCTTCACGGTATCGCTCCTTCCACCCACATACAGCCCACATCCCTGCCGAGGTCGCAGGTATATACCCATTCCACAACCTGCCCGTCATGCAAAACATACCGGGAGCAGCCGTAATCCGGGAATTCTCCGTCCACGCGGTACATCCAGCCGGACAGCGGTCCGCAGGAAAATTCATACAGGTAATGCAATCCCTGGATGTACACGCTCCCGAAGCTGTTTTCCCGCGCGCCCTGATACTCCATCTGAATCCGGTTATAGCGCACGGCGCGGTCGAGGATGTCAAACACCGTATCGCCGGGACGGAGCACGTAGCGGGTCGGCGGCAGGATCACGCCGTCCGGCGGCACGAACTCGTCCGAGCGGAGGGCGGGATCCAGATCCCCGTAATTCTGCAGAATCGTATCACACCGGATGCTGATGGTAACCGTCTCGCTGTCCGGCGTAATATCGTCGATATGCGTGAGGTAGTACTCGTCCACAGACTGGATATTGGTTCCGTTGATGACAACGGCGACCAGCAGAACGATCACGAACAGCGCCAGAATATCCTTCTTCATCCCGGTTTCTCCTTCCTGCAAAAGTAGGCAATACCGTGCAAAGCACGGGCTGATGTTACTCGTCCCGGTACTCTGCGGCAAGCTCCTCCAGCTCCCGCTCCTTCCGGTGCCGTCTCCGCCGGATGCGGCGCACAAGCAGTACCGCCGTGACTGCGGCGGCTACGCACAGAACAACCCCGATGATTATGCCGCGCAGCAGATTGTCCAGCTTGGTCTGGGTTTTGATGACATCCTCCCAACGCTCGATCTGCGCCCGGTCGTATTCACTCAGCGCACGGTATCGCGCCACAATACTGTCCACCGTCTTTTTGTCCTTCAGGGAAATACCTTCAAAGGGGTACAGCTTCTCCCGAACGTCGGCATTGATGCTGTCAATCTCCGCCTGTATCGCCGCAATCTCCTGCCGCGCCGCCGTCAGCCGGGCGAGGTAGTCCTCCTTGCCTTCAAAGTCTTCGCTCTGGCGCAGCTTATCCAACAGGGTCGTGACCGTCACATACTGCTCGGTGGTCAGCGTGTCCGGCAGCGCGTCCACTGCCGCGCGGTCGGAGAGCGAAAAGGACAGCAAGGGGCGGTCGTCCGTTCCGGTTCCCGGGCTTTCCGTAACCGGCGTCGTATCCGCAATCCCGTCGATATCCACGCCCGCCGCGCGTGCCGCATCGGACAGCGTCCAGTAGCTGTTGACGTAACTCCGTTCCCCCTCGGGCAGTGCGTAAAAATCGGTCAGCATCCGCGTAAGCTCCGCCGCATCGGTATTCACGCCGATGCCGGCGATCTGCCGCTCCAGCTCCGCTATGCGCGTGCGCAGTGCATCGCTCTGCTCCGCGCGGAAATCGTACAGTGTGCGCATTCCGTTCGCCTGCCGCCACAGTGCCGCCATGGCACAGAGCGTCTGCTCCCCCGCCATGGTGTTGGAACGATCCGGGCTTGAGGTGGGGTTATCCGGATCGTAGACAAAGGAATGCACGAATCCGCCGTCCGGCATCCGGTAGCGCAGGATGCCGTCCAGCAGAGTATTCCCGTTTTTGATAAAGCGCGGATCGGTCAGCGGCTCTATGCCGAGACAGCACAGTGCCACCGTGACCTGATCGGTGCTTTCGACGTTTTCCGTCCCCCAGCTGGAAAAGTCACCGGTGTCCAGCTGGAGCGCCGACAGGCAGTCCAGCGACTCCTCCAGCACCTGGCGCACGGTCTTTGTGACCTGTTCACCGCTCTTTTTCAGCGTATAGGTATACGTTTTCTCGCTGTTGCGATACGGAGCGAGTGCCTGCAGTGCCATTGCCGTAATGTCCGGGTCGGCGCTCCCGCCGCTCAGGGCAAACCCGCCGTCCGGCAGTTGCTGACGCAGGATCTCCAGAATAATATCATCCCGGGTATAGAAGGCTCCGTCCGGGATCGGGTAGCGCAGGCTGTCCAACGCGATAAGCCCCCATATCCAACCATTGATGCCCTGCCGCCCAAGCGGAGTCGTCCTGCCGCGGTCGTATGTTCCGTCCGCGATAAGGTCGATCGGATTCCCGTCCGCATCGGTGCCGAGGGAGGTCGGGTCGCCGCCCATTGCCAGTACGGCAAGCGTGATGCGATGCCACTCGGTTGCCTTGGCGGCGCTCAGCTTGCCCGGTTCCCGATAGCGTTCCTGCACCCGATCCCGGATAACCGCCAGGTAGGCGGCATAATTGTCCGCGATACCCAGCCTGCCCAGTCCGATGGGATACCAATCCCCCGGCGTAGTCCCGGCGAACGCGAGGTAGGCGTCATTCAGAAGACAGCCGTCCGGCTGTGCGCCGACATCGCATTTCTTCCACGCGAGGATGCCGTCCGCAATCGTCCGCGCATCCGCACCCCGTCCGTCCGCAGCTGCTGTCCGGACACCGCCGGCGGCAAGCAGAAGCAGGAGACACAGCGCAAGGCACGCAATCCGCCTACCCATTCCGACCGTTCCCTTCCCTGCGCCGCCCGGCACGCCCTGCTGTCAGGATCGGGGCGGCTGCAAGCGCAATCAGAAGCAGAAGCGTTGGCGCGGCGGTGCTCCGGCACCCCTGCGATGCCTCGGAATCCGTTCCGGGATCCGATGCCGTTTCCGACGGTGTGCCGGACACCGGCTCGGCTGTCTCCGCCGTTTCCGGTGTGGCGCTCACATCAGGCGTGGCGTCCGAAGCGTCGGGTTCCGGCGCGATGCTGTCCAGCTCCGTACTGCCGTTGCTGCTACTGTCATCCGGACCGGTTGACTGCGTTTCGTCTGCCGGATGCGCCAGCGCATCGTGCAGCCGCACGGCGGCGGCGTCCACTGTCTCCTGTACCGCATCCAATGCCGCCATCACGTCCTGTGCCGCGTTATAGGCTTCGCGCACGTTTGCCCGTCCGAGCAATCCGGAGGTGCGCGCCCGGCAGAGCGCCTCTGTCAGGCGATCCTTGTCCGCCACCGGGTAGTATCCACCCGCCGGCTGTGTGCCGACGTCCGGAATCGAAGTGCCGACCGAGGAAAAACCGCCTATGTCGGCGCCGTATCCCAGGGTAAACTGCACCCGCACGACATCGCCGTCGGAGAGGTAGCAATCGGAAAAGCCGACGTTCGGAAACACGGTGTTGACCGAATACATCCAGCCGGATCCGTTGGTGAATGCAAATTCGCCAAGATAGCCAACCCAGTTTTTTCCGTAATCGTCCGGGTCAAAGAAGGTCATGCTCTCCTCCAGGTGCGGGGTCAGAAAGGGCGGAATCGCCGGGGACAGATCCAGCCGGCGCGGTTCCGTAGGCACCGCGCTCCGCAGGTAACTGTTGTAGCGTTCCCCCGATGCCGTGCCGTCCGCGATATAGGCAAGGTAGAACGAGGACTTTGCCGTCCCCCCATAGTAACCGACCAAGCCGTTCTCCGACAGCAGGCGCAGAAGCTGTTCCGCCGCCGTTTCCCCTTCGCGGATCGGGACTTCCGTCGGTTCGACGATGTAGCCGCATCCGACCGTGAACGCCTCCACACTCCAGATCGCCCTGCCGATCTCCTCTCCCGGCTCGGCGCGCCGGTATAGGATGCGGTAGGTCAACTGCTTCTTTTTGCCGCCGTCGGAGGAGGCGGACACCGTGACGATGTTCTCCCCCTCCTCGGTAAAGTTCAACGTGTAGCTTACTTTTTCGCTGTCGTCCCATGTCGGCTCCAGCCGCGTGCCATTGTGCGTGACGATTGCCCGTATCTTCTCGCCGCTTGCATTCCGCGCCCAGACGTCAAAGTTCTTTTTGCTTCCCCGTTGGACGGCGTTGTCCGTCAGAGTCGTGACCAACGACGGTCCCGACGATGCCCCCGACCGGATAGCCGGGAACATCGAAAACAGCATCAGGACTGCGCAAAGCAATAGCAATATTCGTTTGCCAAACTGCATTTTTATGACCATACTTCTTCCTTTCCTGGGGATCGTGATGCAGAGCATCTATTACGTATAAGGAACCTGTTTCGCAGAGCACGCAGGAAGGAAGAATCTTCCTCAGTCTGCTTACCGCTTCGCGCGACCGGTCACGGCAGCGACACCCAGAATCGCCACAAACCATACACCGCACAGCGTAGACGAAGCGCATCCGGATGCGTCATCCGCCGTCGTGTCCGATGCCTGCGTACCTGTCCCATTGGAGTTCGTCCCGGTTACGTTCGCGGTTTCGGTCGCGGTTGCCGTCTCGGTCTCGGTTTCTGTTTCTGTTTCTGTTTCTGTTTCTGTTTCTGTTTCTGTTTCTGTTTCTGTTTC
>ERZ779861.386-NODE-386-length-64763-cov-7.406441_pt1 | contig 64763 bp, 70 predicted proteins | sample MGYA00511558_ERZ779861 | MGnify/ENA primary metagenome ERZ779861 (study PRJEB29588, sample SAMEA2163432) | human gut metagenome | biome: human gut; feature: human-associated habitat; material: faeces | place: Denmark | collected 2008/2010 ...
TTTGTTCCTTAAACAGATTCCAAGGTAAAAATTCTTCTTTCCACAAGAGAAGACATCTTTGAGCAATATGATATTGAAAGCTTTGAGAAATATTTCTCAAACTCTTTTGCAATACTTGCAAAAGAGCAGATAAAAGACTCTGAACGGACACTGTATCTGATGAAAAATATTGTTAACTTTCATTAAACAAAAAATTTTTAAAATAACTTTTGCATTGTTATAAAAAAAATCTCAATTTGGTATCAAAAATTTTTACAATATGAGAATAAAAATAAACAGGGTTTGTTATCTAAAAGCAAAATTCAGCGAAAAACTATTGTGTAAAATATCTTAATAACCCCAGAAAACAAAAAACTGTTGCACTAAAGCATAAATAATATCATAATTAAACTTGTAAAAAGAACGGTGTATGAAAAAGGAGAACAAATGATTAACTACGTTCCGAAACAGGGAAAAGAGCTCTCTAAAGAAGAGATAAAAAAACTGATTGACGAAAACCACGTAAAATTTATTCGTCTTCAGTTTGTTGACATAAACGGTATGGTCAAAAATATGGCTGTTCCTGCAAAACAAATTGATAAAATTTTGAACAATGAACTTATGCTGGACGGTTCCTCTATTAAAGGTTTCAGAAGCATTGAAACATCTGATATGTATTTTTATCCTGACCGTTCTACGTTTGCTATTCTTCCCTGGAGAGAAAAAGAAGGAAAATGGAACGTAGCAAGAATTATCTGTGATATCCATAATGCAGACGGCACACCTTTTGAAGGCTGTCCCAGATGCAACTTAAAAAGAGTTATAAAAGAAGCCGAAGAAATGGGCTTTGTTATGAATATCGGCCCTGAGGCAGAATTTTTCCTTTTCAAAAAAGATGAAAACGGCTTGCCAACTACGGGCACACACGACTCTGCCGGTTATTACGACGTAGGTCCGGATGACAAGGGCGAGGATATTCGTGCTCAAATAGTTGACACATTGGAACAGCTTGGTTTTGAAATCGAAGCGAGCCACCACGAAGTAGCAAGAGGACAGCACGAAGTAGATTTTAAATATGCTGATGCTCTTACTGCTGCGGATAATATCGTTACATTCAAATATGCAGTTAAAGCTTCTGCTGACAGATTTGGACTTCATGCAACATTTATGCCCAAACCTATCTATGGTATTAACGGTTCCGGTATGCATTGTAATATTTCGCTTTTTGATATTAAAAAGGGCAAAAATGCATTCTTTAACGAGGATTCTGCATTCCAGTTGTCTAAGGAGGCTCTTTATACAATCGGTGCAATCCTTGAAAATGTAAAAGATTTTACAGCTATTACAAACCCGACTGTTAACAGCTACAAACGTCTTGTTCCTGGATATGAGGCTCCTGTTTATATTGCATGGTCGCTTGCTAACAGAAGTGCATTAATCAGGGTTCCTGCAAAAAGAGGTAATGCTACCCGTGTTGAGCTGCGCTCACCGGATGCATCGTGCAACCCGTACCTTGTTATGGCTGTATTGCTCACGGTTGCTATGGAGGGTATTAAAAACCAGATTAAGCCGCCGCTTCAAACAGAAGAAAACATCTATGATATGACAGCAAAAGAAAGAAAAAGAAACCACATTGATTCTTTGCCCGGCAGTTTAAACGAAGCGTTGGCTTTGATGAAAAAAAGCAAGCTTGTTAAAAAAGCTCTTGGTGAACATATCTTTAACGAGTTTGTTATGGCCAAAGAAATGGAGTGGGACAGATACAGAACAGATGTTTCGCCATGGGAGCTTAACGAATATCTGGAAAAATATTAAAAATTCTTTATTTTTAAACACAAAAAGCCTTCTTATTATTTTTAAGAAGGCTTTTTGTAATATAATATTTGTAAAATATAAAGGGTAAACAATGAACAGACTTGAGAAAAAAATGTTGGACGCGTTGATTGATTTAAAAGAGAATCATCACGTGGTGGGGGTTAAAGCAGAGTTTGAAGCAGAAGGTACAAGGATGGAAGAAGCTCTGCGTTTAAAAGAAGTGGTAACAAAAGCAGGGCTTGAACTGACAATCAAAATTGGCGGCTGCGAAGCAATAAAAGATTTGTTTGATGCAAGAATCATCGGTGTTAACACCATAGTTGCACCAATGATAGAAACTCCTTATGCAATGAAAAAATATGTTCAGGCAACAAAATTTGTATTCCCGGAAGAAGAGTGGCAAGATATCAATTTTCTTGTGAACATAGAAACCATCACAGGGTTCAACAATCTTGATGCAATGATAAAATCACCGGAATTTCAAGATGTTTCCGGAGTTGTGCTTGGCCGTGTAGATATGACAGGTTCAATGGGGCTTTCTCGTGAAGATATAAATACGGATGAGATTTTTGATATTGCAAATGCAACAGCAAAAGCTGTTTCACAAAACAACAAACAGTTTGTTATTGGCGGTGGCGTTTCTGCGCATTCCTTACCGTTTTTTAAACGCTTGCCTCAAGGCAGCCTTACTCGTTTTGAAACAAGAAAAATCATTTTTGATGCACAGAAGGCAATAAATGATTCAAATGCAGGCAAGGGTATTTTAAAAGCTGTCGGGTTTGAATTAATGTGGTTGAGAAATAAAAAAGAATTTTATGGAATGATTTTTAGAGAAGACGAGGCTAGACTAGAGCTGCTTGAAAAACGTTATAAACTGGCAATTGAACAAGCCGGCGGGTCTTCTTGCTAGTGAGTGATTATCTGCGGGGAAAATAATGGCAAAAATAAAAGTTTCTGATTATATTGCATCAAGGCTAAAAAATATCTATGACATAAAAAATGTGTTTATGGTATCAGGCGGTGGAGCAATGCACCTCAATGACAGTTTTGGCAAATATATTCCTTATATTTGTAACCATAATGAACAAGCCTGTGCAATTGCTGCTGAGGGGTACGCAAAAGCCAGCTCTAAACTGGCTGTAGTAAATGTTACAACAGGCCCCGGAGGTTTGAATTGTTTAAACGGAGTCTTTGGCCAATGGACAGATTCTGTACCGGTTTTATATATCTCCGGTCAGGTAAAACGAGCTACAACCCTTGCTTCTTGTCCTGATTTAAATCTCAGGCAGCTGGGAGATCAAGAAGCTGACATAATAAGCGTTGTAAAACCTTTAACAAAATATGCTGTAATGGTTAAAAATCCACTCGAAATTAAATATCATCTGGATAGGGCTGTTTATGAAGCAACTACAGGAAGAAAAGGCCCTGTGTGGCTCGATATTCCTATTGATGTTCAAGCGGCTGTGATAGATGAACAGGAATTAATAGATTTTGATATTTCCTGCAAACCTCCCTCGACAAAGGAAGATTGCAAAATCACAGAAGTTTTGAGCCGTCTTTCCCTTGCAAAAACTCCTCTTATTGTTGCCGGCCATGGTATTAGGCTTTCAGGCATGAAAAATACCTTTTTAGATATACTTAAAAATTTAAACATCCCTGTTGTAACAACCTTTAACGGTTTTGATTTGTTGAACGAGGATACTCCTCAATATATTGGCCGTATCGGTACAATCGGCCAGAGAGCAGGCAATTTTGCACTTCAAAATGCAGATTTGGTGCTCTTTTTAGGAACAAGAAACAATATAAGACAAATAAGCTATAATTGGGAAAACTTTGCTAGAAATGCATATAAAATTGTCGTTGACATCGACAAAGCTGAACTTGAAAAACCTCTTGTAAAGCCCGATATGGCAATACATGCAGACCTCGCTGATTTTTTACCTTTGCTTAAAGAATCTTTAACCTCTATTGATAAACCACAATGGCTTACATTTTGCCGGGATTTAAAAGAAAGGTATTCTTTTGGTAATACAAAAGAATATTCACAAACAGGAGATAAAATTAATGTTTATTATTTTGTAAGGCGTCTTACAGAGCTAATGTCTGAAAATGATGTTTGCGTCACTGCCAATGGCACAGCTATAATTGCAAGCGTGCAAACAGCGATGGTCAAGAACAATCAGAGAATATTCTCGAATTCCGGAGACGCTTCAATGGGTTATGATTTGCCGGCAGCAATAGGTGCTTGTGTTGCAAACAACAAAAAAAATACAATATGTATTGCCGGTGATGGATCTTTGATGATGAATCTTCAAGAGCTCCAAACATTAAAACATCACAATCTGCCGGTTAAGATTTTTATTTTGAATAACGATGGCTATAGCTCAATCAAACAAACACAAACAAACTTTTTTGAAGGTCGAAATACCGGAGCAGGAACAAACAGTGGTGTGAGCATACCTGACTTTGTTAAAGTTGGCAGTGCTTTTGATATAAAGTCAATCAGGCTGGAGTCCCCTGATGAAATTGATAATACGATAAAAGATGTTTTGTCTGCTAAGGGCCCTGTTTTGTGCGATGTGATAGTGAATCCTGATTATATATTTACGCCAAAACTTTCATCACGCAAGCTAGAAGACGGAACAATGATTTCTCCTTCGCTTGAAGACATGTATCCGTTTTTGCCACGCGATGAATATGAAAGGAATTTTATACATTAACAATTAATTTGAGAATTTTGTATATTTTTTTTAATCAATAGCAAATTTTATTTTTACAGGGTTTATTATAGGTATATAAAAAAAATGGTAAAGGACTGAATATGCTAAGAAAAATTAGTTTAGGAAATTGTACGGATTCGTATATACCAAGAATATTTGAATTAGTAAATAAAGGTGAAGTTAAAGTAGGCCAAAAACTGTCGCTACCTAATAATAAGACTTATTTGCCAGGTTACAATGTTGTTGTGTCAGACACAAAAAAAGAAGGACTTGGTAATGTAAAGAAATTGTATGAAAAACTTGATGATGGTTATATTCATTTAACGAAACGTGTAGTAGAAAATGAAAGAGGTGCATATTCAAGAAGTATAGATTATGCCCGCGGGATTGAAAAAGTTTCATTAGGTGGACAACCAGCATTTGAACAACAAGCAGATGGGAGATACATACAATCTGCATTTGCTAATTTCCCGCAAAAAATCGCCTCTAAGCAAGAAATTGAATCTGCTATCGACTATATTAAAGGACATGGTTCTATTGAAAATTATCAAAAACTTGTAAGCCAATAAAAAGAAATTCTTTATTGTCCGTCAATGCTAGGGAAACTCCTGTAAAGCTTAAAAATATCAAGGAATTTTAAATATAATTTATTATAATTTTGGATGTTAAAATACAATTGTAACCGTTCAGATAGTTTGAGCACAAGTTGCAGATAGTTTGAGCAAAAAGTTAAAAAATAAGAAAAATATTTCACAAAAATGCGTGAAGGATTTCACAAAAAATAACAGAAAATAATAAATAAAATTTGCAAAATTTGAGAAAATATTGTAAAACCTAATCTATATAAAAAAGAGGTTTATATATGAAATTTTTGTTTTCTCATCGAAACTTTCCTGCACAGTTTAGACATATTCTTGTCGAACTATCAAAAGACTCATCTAATGAAATAGTCTTTATTACAGGCACTAAAAATGATGTCCAAATACCACGAGTAAAAAAGGTCGAATACAAGCTCAAAAGAGAAGTTCCTGAAAATTGCCACAGATACTTAAAAACATTTGAAGAATCTGTTATCCACGGGCAAGCGGCAGCAGAAATATTGATAAAACTTATACACAAAGGTTTTAAACCTGATGTAATATATGCACATAGCTGGGGAAATTCAATGTATTTTAAAGATATCTTTCCAGATGTGCCTTTAGTCAACTTTTGTGAATGGTACTATAAATCGGAAAACTCTGATATAGATTTTAGCGGAGAAGTAATAAATGAAGATAGAAAAGCTAAAACCAGAACAATGAATGCCCAGCTTTTAATAGATCTTGTTTCTTGTGATAAAGGAATTTGTCCGACATACTGGCAAAAAAGCCAATTTCCTAAAGTATTTCAAAATAAAATAGAAGTAATACACGATGGAATAGATACGGATTACTTTGTTCCTAACCCTGATACAGTTCTGAAAATTCCAAATACAAATATAGAATTAACCACAAAAGATGAAGTTGTCACCTATGCAACAAGAGGAATGGAAGCGTATAGAGGCTTTCCACAATTTATGAAAATGGCAGAAAAACTGTTAAAACGAAGAAAAAATGTCCATATCGTGATAGGCGGTGAAGATAGAATCTGCTATGGTCCAAAATTAGAAAAGGGCTCATATAAACAAATTATGCTGGATAAGTTAGACCTTGATATGTCCAGAGTCCACTTCACCGGCGGATTACCTTATATGGAATACAAAAAACTCCTGCAAATATCCTCTGCTCATTTGTATCTTACATATCCTTTTGTACTCTCGTGGTCAATGCTAGAGGCAATGTCTTGCGGCTGTTGTGTAGTCGGCTCTAAAACTCCGCCAGTAGAAGAAGTTATAGAAGATAACAAAAATGGGCTGCTTGTTGATTTTTATGATGTCGAAGCCTTAACAGATAAAGTAGAGTATGCACTGGATAATCAGGATAAAATGGCTGAAATAAGAAAAAATGCAAGAAACACCATAATAGAAAAATATGACCTCAAAAAACTGCTGCCCCAACATATAGAAATCCTAAAATCTGCTGTAAAACAATAGGCGTATAAGAACTATTATGTTTTTGAATAAAACTTGTGTTAATGCTATATGTTACATAAATGGAAACATAAAACTTTACAAAATATAGCTAGTCATAAAATATTGATTAATATCGACTTTTGAGTAATTGATATTTGTAAAGTACAAAATTTTACATATAAATTATATACAACTTTACAAAAAAAATGTAAAATTGTAAAAACTGATGTGAAAAAAAGAGCATGCCTAATAGTGGAGAGTGAAAGATGAAGTTGATAGAAGCTTTACTGGAGTTTTTTACGAAAAAGAATATAAAAGAATTGTGCAAAAAAATATGGGGAAAAGAGCCGGAGCCAGTAGATGAAAGCGTATTTGACGACCCAGACAGGTATGTAAAATTCGATGAATGGAAAGACAAACATTATTGGGAAGATAAAAAGAGGTATAAAAGAGAGAAAAGACTTTTAACCCTGCGTCGCTTTGGTATTTTGATATTATTAGTTATTGTTTTAACTGAAGTGATAAAAACAGCCAATTTGTTTGTTAAGACAAATGAATTTTTGTCTTGTGTTGGCAAGGGTGTTTGCATATATCTTGGACCGAAAAAGGTTTATCCTGAATTTATGGCTAACAAAGTAATAGGTCTAAAAAATGGTGACGCCCTTATATTAACATATAACGCTGAAAAGAATTACTCTGAGTATTATAGTAAAAAATATAATAGTCTTTCTAAAATAAATAGCAAAAGAAATATAAAAATTAATGAATATCAAACAAAATTTGGGGAACACAAAAAATTTTTTCAATCAAGACCTTCAGCATTAATAAAAAATAGTAATGGTGATGTTTTAATAATAGATGAAAAAGCCCATTTAGAACTTTTTGATGTAAAAAATAAAAAATTTATACCAACTGATGTAAATATCTTTAATTATGCAGATACCAAAACACCTTATGATTATATAACTCATTATAAAAATCAATATTATTTAATAAGGACAAATAATACAAGACCTAAATATTCATACAGTGCTAAGGAAGGGTTTGGAACAAAATTAACAAAACCAGAAAAATTGTATTTATTTAATAGTGATGACTATACATTAACAGAAATGCCCGCATTAGAACTTCCTTTAAAATATTTTCCAAGACCTTCGGATATCATAGTCTTAAATAATGGAAAAATAATTATGCCAATAAGGTACAAATACAAACATTTTAATCCTGACGAAACAGGATTGAATTATTACTCCAATAATTCAAAACCGACAACAGACCATATAGAAATATATGATCCAGCACAAAACAAATTTATAGCGGAAACGAATAGAGATATATTAGAAGACAATATTCTTCATATTGTGCAGCCAAATAACGATGTTATATTTTTAAACAAAAATTCGACATATTTGTTTGTTAATAAGGATAACAAATTTATTAAAGCGAATGAGGAATTAACTGAAAGAAATCAAAAAGCTGTAGAAAAACTCGCCAAACTTATGTATGCGCATATGGGATTGGACATAGAAGAAATATTTGGTTCTGATAGAGCTAGAGTATTACTGCTTGCACCTCAAAAATTTTTGATAACCTGTGATATAGGGCATATGTACACATTTGATAACACAGGAGATCCAAATAATGCAATAAGTTCATTAAATCAATCTAAATTAAGCAGAAATGAGAAAATACAGGCTTGTCGTAATACAGTTTATTTTGATTATGAAACAAATATTGTAAAAAAAGGACCTAAATTTTTGCAACAACATTTTTCTGCTCCAATTGAACAGTTAACTGATGATTTATTTATTGTGTTGGGCGGCGATGACGGTTCTACACTGCCACCTGCCAAACCAAATGCTAGAATACAATTTATAAAAGTTAAAAATTAAAAAAAAGGAGGTATGTATGTCATTAATGTCAATTAAAAGGTATAACCAATTAAAATATATAGCAGATACTAAACTAAAAAATAAATTGGGGGCTTCTTACGATTCTATGCCCCAAGGGTATAAAGACGCATATGCCAATGCATATGCGCAAAATATGAATATGAATGAAAATGGATTTAATCAGAATAGAAATGCCTCCGACAAAGAAATACAGAATTGGGCACAGGGTAAAAATATTCGAGATAATAATGAAGGCGGATGGGAAGACGATCTTTTTGATGATTTGTTCCAACCGGATGGTAATGGGGGATATGAACCAAACCCTAATACCTCATTTATGACTAATGATGGAGATTTATCCAAAAGCGAGAGAGATAAATGCCTTGGGTATTTATCAGATAATGACAGTTCTCTTGGAGAAATTGGTGAAAAATTCACGGATAGCAAGACTTCTGGAATATATGCAATAGACCCGTTATTAATAGACCTTGATGGCAATGGCATAGAAACAACACCGTTAACAGACGGAATGATGATGGATCATGACAAAGACGGATTTAAAGAGCTATCAGCGTGGGTCGGTGGCAATGACGGCATATTGGTTTATGATAAAAATAAGAATGGTTATATCGACAATGGAAATGAATTGTTTGGTGATAACTATGTAAAATCAGATGGAACAGTTGCAACATCAGGTTTTGATGCTCTTTCTGATTTGGATACAAATAAGGACGGTGTAATAAATTCCTCTGACGAAAATTTTTCTGATTTGCAGGTTATAAAAGCAGATGGTTCTATTATTTCTATTGAAGAAGCAGGAATTGAGTCAATAAATTTAACATATCAGTCCAAAGGTGATGTGGATGTAAATGGTAATAAATTATTAGGTTTGGGTTCTTATACAACCATTGATGGAGAAACGAGAAAAATTGGGGATTATTCTCTACAAGTAAACAAAACTATATCAATAGAAGCTGATAAAATTGAGATTCCTGCTGATATAGAAGAACTTCCGTATGTATCCGGCTATGGTGTTGTTCATAATTTACATTATGCAATGGCTATAGATGAAACAGGAGAGCTTCAACAACTAGTAGAAAGTTTTGTTGCTGAAACTGATATTGGGGAGAAAAAACAATTATTAAACCAAATTTTATATAAATGGACGGGTGCAGACTCTGTAGAGGATGGAAGCAGAGGAGAAAACTTCGATGCAAAGCAATTACATGTGCTTGAACAATTTTTAAATGATAACTTTATAGGTAAAGAGGGAACACCAAATCCAAACCCACAAGCTGCAAACCTTTTACTAAGTACATATACAGATCTTTCTCAGCTTATTTATGCCCAATTAGAAGTTCAAACTGGGCTTAAATCTGTTTATGACATGATTCAGTTTAAAACAGATGCTGATACAGGTACGTTAATATGCGATATTTCTGCTGTCAAAGACCATATAGCCGGAGTTATTGCGACAGATGAATTGGCAGGACAAATGCTATTGACTGATTTTTGCCAAACTTTTTTAACTCTGGGGTATGATGAAAATAGTAATTATTCGGAATTTTATGATTATTTTGCATCATACGGTCAAGATTATGTGATGCTTCTTGATTCTGCTGATAAAATTGTGAGATATGGAACGAACGCTGATGATAACATCGAAGGTACAGCCGAACAAGAGGCTGTGTTTGCTCAGGGTGGCAATGATACTATTTATACCCGCCAAGGAGATGATCTTGTCTATGCTGGCGATGGAGATGATTACATTGACACCTGTGAAGATAATGATAAAATCTATGGTGAAAACGGCAATGACACAATTATTACCGGTTGGGGAAATGACACGGTTTATGGTGGTGATGGCGATGATTCAATCCATAACACAGGTGATCAAGATTACTTAGATGGTGGGGACGGCAATGATACGTTAATAGGTTATTGGGCTGGTGGAGATACCTTCATCGGAGGTAAAGGAGACGATGTTATTACTGCGTATTCAACAAATGATACCTTCATTTTTAATTTTGGAGATGGAAATGATACTATATCAGATTCCAAAGGAACAGATATAATAAAATTTGGTGAAGGAATAACAGCTGAAAACACAATCTTCTCAACAGAAGGTTCTGATATGAAAATCACTTTCAAAAACTCTAATGATTCGATTCTGATAAAAAATGCAGCATCAGTACCAGATAATAGAATAGAAAGTTATGAATTTTCAGATGGAACTGTTTATACAATCGAAGATGTGTTAACGAAGCTGACAACATACGGAACATCTGGAGATGATACAATAACGCTTTCCTTCTTGAATAACAAGGTTTATGGTTATGAAGGAAACGACAGCATAATCACTGGCAGGGGAAATGATACAGTTTATGGAGGAGATGGCGATGATTTAATCCAGAACAAAGGTGGTCAAGATTACTTAGATGGTGGGGACGGAAATGATACATTAATAGGTTATTGGTCAGGCGGAGATACATTCATTGGCGGTACTGGAGATGATAATATTACAGCATATTCAACCAATGATACATTTATTTTCAATCTTGGTGATGGACATGATACTATTTCAGATTCCAAAGGAACTGATACAATAAAATTTGGTGAAGGTATTACTGCTGGAAATACTATCTTTACAGGGCTAGATAAAGATAATGCAATGCTTATCACATTTAAAAACTCAGATGATTCTATTTTGATAAAAAATGCAACATCTTCATCATCTAATAGAATAGAATTTTATGAATATTCAGATGGTACAGTTCTTACGATAGATGAAGTATTGAGCAAAGTTGCAACACACGGAACAAACAGCAATGACATATTAACAGACTCCCTCCTACCTGAAAAACTATTCGGATATGCCGGTAATGATAGTATAACTGTAAAATATGGAAATGATACTGTATTTGGAGGTGAAGGTAACGATACGTTAATAAGTAATGGTGTCAATAATATCCTAGAAGGTGGGTTGGGCGATGACTATCTCCAAGGAGCAGTATGGAATGATACATATGTATTTAATCTAGGTGACGGAAATGACACAATCTTTGACCACAATGGAACTGATACACTGCAATTTGGAGAAGGAATAAATGCAGAAAATACAATCTTCTCAACAGAAGGATCCCATATAAAAATAACATTTAAAAATTCCGAAGATTCTATATTGTTGAAAGATGCGGCAAGTTCAAGTGATAGGCGCATTGAGTCATTTAAATATAGCGATGGAACAATTATTACTAAAGAAGAAATGCTTCAAATGCTGGTTAATCACGGTACATCTGCTGACGATACAATGACAGGCTCTGTATTATCAGAAAAAATCTATGGATATGACGGAAATGATAGCATTATATCTGGAAATGGCAATGACACAGTTTATGGTGGAAGTGGTGATGATTATATAGAAAATAATGGTGGCAATGATATTCTATATGGAGAAGCTGGTAATGATACAATAATAAACAAAAGTTCAGATAGCACGATGATTGGCGGTCTCGGAAATGACTATCTCCAAGGAGCAGTATGGAATGATACATATATCTTCAATTTGGGCGATGGTAATGATACTATATTTGACCAAAGAGGTACAGATACTTTAAAATTTGGGGAAGGAATTACACTAGAAAATATCGTATTTACAGGTGTTAAAAATGGTAATGATAATGATTTTCTAATTACATTTAAAGATACAAATGACTCTATCCTTATAAAACAAGGTGCAAATACTGGTGATAATGAGATTAATAAATTTATATTTTCGGATGGCACTGAATTAACTGTTTCAGAGGCTAAGAGTTTAACTACAACTTATGGAACAAATTCAAATGACATATTAACAGGCTCAGTATTATCTGAAAAGATTTATGGGTATGAGGGTAATGATTCAATAAATTCGTCAGATGGAAATGACACTGTTTACGGTGGAGCCGGAGATGATTATATTGAAAACAGTAAAGGTAATGACGTTCTCTATGGCGAAAGCGGAAATGATACGATTGTCAATAATGGTCAAAACAGTACTATTATTGGCGGACTTGGTAATGATTCAATACAAGGCGGTTTATACAGCGATGTATATATGTTCAGTTTGGGTGATGGCAGCGATACAATATCGGATACAAGAGGTACCGATACACTTCAATTTGGAGTGGGAATAAGCATTGATAATATTGTATTTACAGGTCTTACGCAAGGCGATGATTTGTTAATTACTTTTAAAAATTCAAATGATTCTATTTTAGTTAAAAATGGTGCTTATGAAGGTGACAAAAAAATTGAGAAATATATTTTTGCCGATGGTTCTGAATTAAGCTTTGCAGATGTTCAAAATAGAGCTGTCATTAATGGCACAGAATTTAACGATACAATTACTGGCTCAATATTTCACGAAAAGATATATGGATTTGATGGAAATGACAGTATTACCTCTTCAGGATATGACTATATCGATGGTGGTAGTGGAAATGATACCATTATTAATACTGGATCTAATGCTACTATAATAGGCGGTCAAGGTGATGATTATATTGAAAGTGCAGTATGGAATGATACATATATCTTTAACCTCGGAGATGGAAATGACACAATATTGGATAAAAACGGTACAGATACATTGCAATTTGGAGAAGGAATAACTGCAGAAAATACAATCTTCTCAACAGAAGGATCCCATATAAAAATAACATTTAAAAATTCCGAAGATTCTATATTGTTGAAAGATGCGGCAAGTTCAAGTGATAGGCGCATTGAGTCATTTAAATATAGCGATGGAACAATTATTACTAAAGAAGAAATGCTTCAAATGCTGGTTAATCATGGTACATCTGCTGACGATACAATGACAGGTTCTGTATTATCAGAAAAAATCTATGGATATGACGGAAATGATTCCATTGTATCTGATAAAGGTGATGATACTGTTTATGGAGGAGATGGTGATGATTATATTAAAAATACCAATGGTAATGATTATATTGATGGTGGTGCAGGCAATGATTCTATAGTTTTATCTGGAGGTTATGATAATACTGTCATTGGTGGATTAGGCAATGATTCTATTACAAATACTGGTTATAGAAATGATACATATATTTTTAATCTTGGGGATGGAAACGATACTATTCAAGATAATAATGGTACAGACACATTAATATTCGGAGAAGGCATTACTCTAGACAATATAATATTTACTGGCTTAAAAAATGGTAGTGATAATGATTTTCTTATCACTTTCAGGGGGACAGATGATTCTATTTTAATAAAATATGCGGCACAAAGCACAAATAACCAAATTGAAAAATATGTATTTTCTGATGGCACAGAAATTTCGTTTGAAGATGTTAAAAATTTGGTAACAACACATGGAACCACTGCTGATGACACTTTGAAAGGTTCAGTCATGTCTGAAAAAATCTATGGATATGATGGCAATGATTATATTTTATCAGATAAAGGTAATGATACAGTATATGGAGGGGAGGGGCACGATTATATAGAAAATAGTAATGGAAGTGATGTACTTTATGGAGGAGCCGGAAATGACACTATAATAATTAGTGGTAGTCCCGGTAATACTCTTATTGGTGGACCTGGTAATGATTCAATGAGAGGAAATAGTTGGGATGATACTTTTATCTTCAACCTTGGTGACGGTAATGATACTATAGAAGCTAGAGGTGGCAACGATACAATTGAATTTGATTCTTCTGTAGATAAAGATGATATTGCTATATTCATAGATAAACAAAATAATTTGTTTATTGATTATGGGCAAGAAAATGATACTGACAGAATAAAAGCAGTCGGAAATTCTGTTGAAAATGTAATAATTGGTGATTATACATTAACCAACAATGCAATCAATCAATTAATTCAGGATATGTCTGCTTATGCGACCGAGCAAGGTATGTCTATTACATCAGTCGATGATGTGAAAAATAACGAAGATTTGATGACTATGGTTAATAGTGCTTGGACAGGAGCGGCTTAGCCAGGCTTTGAAAAGGGAGTTAAAAAAACTCCCTTTTTTCTAAAAATATGCTTATGAAGAGAGAATTAGGAATAGGTTTATTATTAATAATTTTAGGTATTTTACCTGTTGAAGCTGAAGAACTCAGTTTTAACGATTTTTTATCAACAGCATTAAACAATTCTTATCAAGTCCGAGTTTCCAAAATTAATGCAGAAATAGCTAAAAGGGGAATAAAAGAAGCAAAAGCCGGTTATTTCCCAACATTGAGTGCTTTTGTTACTACAGAAAGATATAATGATTTAACTAATGGTCAATCTCAGATGACAGCCGTTGGTAGTGATATTTTCTTAAACAGAAGCTACTATCAGGACATGGCAGCTGTTGGATTATCATACAATGTGTTTGATTTTGGTGTCAGAAAAAAGCAGCTGCAAATAGCTAAAGCTGATGATAAACAAAAAGAAATAGTATTGCAAAAAGATACTAAAGATTTAAAGCTTGATGCAGTTGAGCTTTATGCCCAAGCATTGAGCTTGTATAAACAAGCAAAAATTAAAAAAGATGTTTTATCTCTTCAAAAAGAACTATATGAAATAAATAAAAAATTAAGAGCAGCAGGTGAAGTGTCTGAAATAGATCTTGTTGACAGTGAAATAAAAGTTGCTGAGCTGAAAAGTGAACTTGACGAATTAAACAACAATTTAGCAAAAAAACTTACAGAAGTTTCGTATTATACACAGAAAACTTATGATATGAACAATCTTCAACTAAAGGATTTCCCTGAAGATACCAGCACCATTCCTGTTGATGCCAGCGGACTGGTAAAACTTTCAGCTGAGGTAAATACTTTAATTCCTGAACAGTCACCGGAAGTTAAAGCTTATGAACTTGAAATATACAAAAAGAAAAAAGAGTACGAAATTCAAAAGAAAGCTAATTTTCCTAAATTAAGGTTTGATACACGTTACAATCTTTATGGAGCTGATCCAAGTAATTTCTTTAGCGGTGTTGGGGATATAGGTCAAAGAAGTTTTAGTTTCAGGTTATCAACATCATTTGTTTTGTTCGATGGCTTCAAAAATATAAATACTATTGCTAAATCAAAGATGGAAGTCGAAAAATTAAAGATAGAGCGCGAAAAACAGATTGCTGAGCAAAAGAAAAAATATGAGCAAATACAACTTGATTCTCGAAACGCTCTTATTCAAACAGAAAATAATATAAAAACTATTGCACTTGTTGATAAAAATTTAAAAATGCTAGAAAGACTCAACACAAACGGTATTGTTGACAAATCAAAATGTATAAAAAAGCGGTTGGATTTATTGGATAAAAAATTAAATCTTGAAACAAATCAAATAAAAATATTTGTTGCTCAATATAAGTTGCAAGTTTTAAAAGAAGAAGAGGTTAAATTATAATGCAGACAGGACTGATTGCTTTCGATGTAATTGCAAAAATAAACAGAATGAACATCGACTTGCGCTCTTTGGTTAGAGAGTATAGTCTGAGCGAACAAGAAATTGAAGTCGAAGAATTGCTTAGAATTACCAAGCAATTTGATTTTAAAGCTAAAGTTAAAGAATTGCCTGTTGATGAAATTGCTCAAAAATACCCACTGCCTGCAATTATAGTAAAAAAGGACAACTCGTACTCTGTACTGTTAAAAGTTGACAGAGACAAGAAACACGCTTTAATTTATAAAATTGAAGAAGGAAGCACAGCAGATGTTTCTTATGAAGAACTGTCTGAAATAACAGATAATAAATTTATAATTCTTTCACATAAGTTGATTAATTCTCAAATAGCATTTGGTTTTAAATGGTTCTTTAATGAAATATTAACCTATAAACAGGTTATTGCGGAAGTTATGCTCGGGTCTTTTATAGTCCAACTGTTCGGACTTGTGACACCACTGTTTACACAGGTTATTCTTGATAAAGTTATTGTTCATAGAAGTGTAATGACACTTGATGTTCTTGCATTTGGCTTTGTTGTTGTTATGGTCTTTGAACTTTTGCTGAACTTTTCTCGAAAATATATATTTTTGCATACAGCTTGTAAAATAGATGCAAAACTCGGTGCAAAATTATTCAAACATTTGTTTTCATTGCCATTTACTTATTTTGAAAGCCGAAAAGTCGGTAATATTATTACAAGAGTTCGTGAATTAGACCAGATTAGAGAATTTATTACTAATAAATCTGTCTCTGTTATTTTAGATTTGTTTTTCTCTTTTGTATTTATTTTAATGATGCTGCTTTACAGTCCTGTATTGACATTGTTGGTAATAGGCTTTGTAATAGTGATAGCACTGTTGTATCTAACAATAACCCCTGAGCTTCGTTCCCGTCTTGAAAATAAATTTCAGATGGGTGCTCAATCTAACTCATATCTTGTTGAATCTGTAACAGGTATTCAAACGGTTAAATCACTGGCGATTGAAGGAGGTATGCAAAGAAAATGGGAGGACTACTTAGCGAAATATATAAATTCCTCTTTTAAACTATCAAATATGGGTAATATAGCAGGTGCTTTATCTGGTATGCTACAAAAAGCGATGACAATAAGTATTTTGTATTTTGGTGTAAAACTTGTTATAGATAACAAACTTACAATCGGGCAATTAATTGCATTTCAAATGTTTTCAAATCAATTTTCGGCACCTGTATTGAGATTAGTAAATCTCTGGAATGAATTCCAACAATGTCTGCTAGGTGTTGACAGATTAGGTGATATATTGAACAATCCAATAGAAGTGCAATCAAGCCAAGCAATAACTCTGCCTCAAATACAAGGATCCGTAAAGTTTGATAATATATGTTTCAAATACTCTCCAAATGCTCCGTTTGTAATTAATAATTTCAGCTATTTTGTAAAACCCGGTATGAGTGTTGGAATAGTAGGTCGAAGCGGAAGCGGTAAAAGTACAATCACAAAATTAATTCAACGCTTATATCTGTGTAACGAAGGAACTGCCTATATTGATGGTGTGGATGTAAGACAGATGAATCCGACCTGGCTTAGGTATAATATCGGAGTTGTACTTCAGGAAAATTATCTTTTTGCAGGTACAATAAGAGAAAATATATCACTACCAAAACCTGATGCACCGATAGAACTTGTTATGCAAGTGGCACAAATGGCCGGTGCTCATGAATTTATTTCTGAATTCCCGGAAGGTTACGATACTCAGGTTGGAGAACGAGGCTCGACTCTTTCAGGCGGACAAAGACAAAGAATAGCAATTGCACGTGCATTGATTACGAATCCACGTATTTTTGTTATGGACGAGGCAACATCGGCTCTTGATTATGAATCAGAGAGAATTATTCTAAATAATATGAGTAAAATTACAAGAGGCAGAACTACATTTATCATTGCCCATAGGCTATCTGCTGTACGTAATTGTGATGTAATACTGGTTATGGATAAGGGTAGAATTATTGAAGCAGGCAAGCATGATGAACTAATGCAACACGAAAAAGGATATTATAAATTTTTATACAGCCAGCAGGAGGTTGTAAATGCTAACTAAAATTAAAAATAAGATATTGGATAGTATAAAAAATATAAATGATTCGTATGAATTTAAACCACTCTTGAGTGAAATAGAAGAGTCACCGGTGAGTCCATTGGGTAGATTTACATTTTGGACTGTGACAGCATTACTAATTATTACTGTTTTATGGCTGATTATCGGAAAGATAGATATAGTTGTTAATGCAAGAGGCATAGTAATCCCGGATGGTGAAGCAAAGATTATACAACCACTTGAAACAGGCGTTGTAAAACAAATCCTTGTAAAAGAAGGTGATTTCGTAAAGAAAGGTCAGCTCCTAATATCTGTGGATACATCAACAACAGACGCGCAGCTAAAAAGTATAAGTAAAAATTTAGAACAAAGCAGGATAGAAGCTGAACGATTAAAATCAAGCGGCAATAACAGTGCGTTTTCTGTTGAAACCAATAACAAAGAACTGACTGAAGAACTTGAAACACAACAAAGACTTTATCAGGAAAATCTGGCAGCAATGAATAATCAGGTTGCTGCTAAGCAGCTGGAAATTAGGCAATTGTCAAACCAAATATCGTCTGCAACCGCACAAAAAAGAGATTGTCAATTCCAATTAAACTCTGCATTAGATAGAGAAAAGCGGTTGAAAAATGTTATAGATGTTATAGCATATAATGATTATCAAGATGCACAAAATACAGTTATCTCATTGAAAGAGTCTGTAAATAGAACAGATGCTGAAATTAGAAGGTTAAGAGCGCAGCAAAATCAGATACAAAGTGAAATAGCACAGATTAAAGCTGATTTTAAAGCTCAAAATTTGAATGCCCTTGCCAATACTCAAAAACAAATAAGTGAACTGGAAGCAAACAAAGAGCAAATAGCATTCAGCAATGAAAATCAAAAAATCACAGCACCTTGTGATGGATACATTGATAAACTTCTTATACATACAGTAGGTGGTGTTGTGACTCCTGCTCAAGAACTCATTGCACTTACTCCTGTTGAACAACCTCTGCTTATCAAAGCGCAGGTTCTAAATAGGGATATTGGGTTTATTAAAGAAGGAATGCCAGTTTCAATAAAAATTGATACATTTGAGTTTCAAAAATATGGTATTTTACATGGTACAGTTAAGTCAATTTCACAAAATAGTATAAAAGATGAAAAACTCGGTGAAATTTATGAGGTTTATATAACTCCAAAAGAACATACGCTTATGGTAGAGGGTAAAGAAAAGCAGTTATCAACCGGTATGACATTAAATGCAGAAATTGAAATTAATAAAAGACGAATAATCGAATTCTTTATCTATCCGCTTATTAAATATCTTGATGAAGGTATAAGTGTGAGATAACTATTTCAAATAATTAGTAATTTCATCAATTATATTCTTCTGATCTTCATTTTGCAAAAGAATATATGGTCGAGCAGGAATAGTAACGGAGTGATTTTTACCTGCCTCTCCCCCCAGTTGATGAATAGCTGCATAATCAAGATTAGAGCCTATAATAGCACAGTCATTGTCATAATAAGTGTTCACGGAAGATGCAAGTTGACCTGTAACTTGTAAAATTTGCCCCGGCCAGTGACCTTTCTTTTGACGTTCTTTTTTTGTAGACTCTGCTAAATCAACCCATTTGTCAGGTCTGCCTTCTGCTTTGAAGTTTTCTTCTGTGGAATATGCTAAAATCCCTGCAATGTTTTTCATTACAGGGCGCAGGTTTTCTGCTTTTTTAGCAAGCTCTAATAAATGTTTTTCAATTTCTTTATTATTTAGTTTGATTTCTATTGGCTCGGACATATTCTTGGAACTTTTCTTTTATAGGATAATTTGCAATAAGAAGTTCATAATACAAATTATTTTTAATTCCTTTTCTGTTGTTAATTCCTTTTTGTCTTTGAACTTCTATCATTTCAAAATCTTTGTAGAGTTCTCGAATTTTAGGAGAATCATCATAGGAGAGTAAAAATTTCCCTTTTATATTTTTTAATGTATCTCTTAATCTTTCATGTTCAAAATCTTTTGTTGTTGTAACTTCATAACCATAACCAGTAGAGTATGGTGGGTCGCAATAAAAGAATGCATTTTCATAGTCATATTGCTTGATTAAATTTTCAAAATCTTTATGTTCTATAAGCACTTGATCTAAGCGTTCATATATTGCATCAATTTTATATAGCGTGTTAGCAAGACTTTTACAAGCACCACCAGCAGATTTTCTAACACAACCAAAACTTGTGCCTTTGCCACCAAAAGAACGTGTAATTAAGAAGAAAAATTGAGCAGCTTTTTGAACATCAGTAATAGGCTTTAAGTTCATAAACTGCATAAACATCTCTCTAGAACCAAGTAAATATGACAGTTCTTCTTTTAGCGCATTAGGATGATATTTTACTATTCTGAACAAATTAACAAGCCTGCCATCAAGATCGTTGTATATTTCAACATCAGCCCACCTGTCTTTGAAAAAAAGAACCCAACCTCCACCACCAAACGGTTCAATATATGTTTGTATATCATCAGGTGCAAGATTTGAAATAATTTTTCTGAGTAACCTTTTTCCACCTACCCAGTTTATTAAATGTTTAGCATCGATAGTCATAAAAACTCCTTTTAAATATTGTTTAAACCTTGTTTAAATCCTGATTAAGCAGCAGGATTTGAGCTCCAACCTACATCAGGTGCAATTTTCTTTTCAGTCAGAGGGTCTGTATAAACAGTTACCGGCTTATAATCCCCAGATTTTTTAGAAACTAAACGCATCTCTTGAGATAAACAGCCATCTGAAGAACTAATTTGGGATTTCTTTTTAATGTTGTAATGTGCAAGAGCATTTACTCTGCAACGACATCTCCAACCGTTTGGCGGATAAAAGCTACTCCAAAACGGATCATCATATCGGAATATTAAACCGTTTAACTGAGCATGTTCAGGTCTTGTTCGTGCATCAAGAACAGCTACATATTCCCAGTAGGGTCTGCTATCAGTATTTTCAATCTGTGTTTTATATCGTCCTGCTTGATAAAAAGTTTGCATATTAACTCTATAAATAGTTTTTAAACGATTCACAGAACCAAGCTGAACTTGCTCTGCATTTCCTTTAGAATCAACAACAAACTCTTTTCCCCACCAACCTTTCTTTTGAAGAATAGGTTGCAATTCTTTTTGAAATGAACGAAAAGTTTGTCCTTCAGAGATTGCTTTCTCAACAGCTTCTTTGATATCTTGTAATATATCTTCTCTCATTGCTTTTGCAACAGTAAATGACTTGTTGTGAGCTTCTTGCCAAATATCATACCAATCCCAAGAAACTTTATTGTGTTTTTGCTTCAAATATTTAAGTGCAAGTGCAGGTGTAAGCTTAAAAAGACCTTTAATCTTTATCATTGCAGACCTCTGCAAGCTTTTTTGCAATAGCTTCAACAACATTTACAGTAACAGCATTTCCTGCCATTTTGTATAAACGGCAGTCGGATATTCCAAGTTCTTTTGCTTTTTGAACCATATCATCAGGGAATCCCTGAAGCCTGAAACATTCTAACGGAGTTAATCTTCTTATTCGATAATTGTCAATCAGTCCCATATTACAATTAGTGTCTAAAGTCTGTGAACATCCTTTTCCAACTCTACCTCTTCTTGTGTTTGATTTTGGATAAGATAAATTGATTCCATCTCCTGGTACTGCTGTATCAAATCCTTTTTTTGTCCCATTTCTGACACAAATGTGAGGAGTATCACCACCGACTTTTAATGTTTCAACAGTGTCGGAAGCTTTGTATTTATCGAAGCGTGGTTTGTTGACAAAATACAATCCGGTCTTTGCTCCAAGTCCACCACCGTTTGCAGTTAGACAGGAACTAAGCCCGTCTGTTTGATAGATTCTGTTTGCTTGAGATTTCCCTGAGCTTAATGAAGATTTTTTGAGAGAGCTAATATTTTTGCTATCGATTCTTTTGAGAGGAAATATTTTTCCGCTACATTCTTTTCCATAACATCCAACAATGTACACTCTTTCCCTGTTTTGAGGAACGCCGAAGAACTTAGAATTAAGTAATTGCCATTGAACTCTATACCCAATGTCGGTGAGAATTTTAAGTATTTTTTGGAAAGTTTTTCCTCTGTTGTGATTAAGTAAGCCTTTAACGTTTTCGAGAATAAAATATCGGGGTCTTTTGTCTTTAAGAATCCGTGCGATTTCAAAAAACATTGTGCCTCTTGTGTCTTCAAATCCTTGTCTTTTTCCTGCAATCGAAAAAGATTGACAAGGAAATCCTCCGCAAAGGATGTCAAAATCGGGGAGGTCTTTTGTGTTGATTGTTGTGATGTCATTAAAAAATAACTCCTGAGTTGTATCAAAATAATTACTGTATAATTTGTTGGCATAGCAATCGTTATCACAGTAGCCTATCGATTTAAACCCTGCTCTTTCTAAGCCAATTCTAAAACCGCCAATCCCTGAAAATAAATCGAGAAAAGTAAGTTGTTTATTTGTCAAGTCCATCTAATCTTCCTTCCGCCTCACAAAGAAACAATGCTTTTTGTAGAACTTTTTCAAAATCCTTTGTATTTAGGTTTTCATCTTTTAATGCATTTTGAATTTCTGAATAAGAATTGCCGTCCATTATCATTTCTATTAGAGGAGATAATATTTTCTCTGATTGAAGTTTCAGTTCTTCTTCGGAGATAAAATTAAAAAGATCATCAATTTGTTGTTGTCCATTACTTTTTTCTTTTTCATTAAATTCACTAAAAGAAGGTAAACCAGTTTGTATTTGAGGTTTGAAAATTTCAAAATCCTCATCTTCAAGACCATAGTTTTTAATAAAATATTTTTTTGTGAATTGCACACCACTTTCAGAGAGTGTTTTATCTCTTTGTGCTAAATCAAGGTCGATATCTTCTTTTTCATATAATTCAAATTTAGGTATTTCTTTTGTTGAAAAGTTTAATTCATAAATCCAACGTAATAGTTGGTTTATAGTTTTTTCAACTAACTTTTTATCAGAATTGATAATATCTTGTCTGACTTGAAAGTGCGTATTAGATGCTGCATAGCTGCCAGTACTCCCGATTTCAGTGGTTAGTGTTTGACCGATAATTGCTTTTGATATTTCGGCATTCATTTTATCAATTAGCTTTTCATAAATTTCAGCGGATGAAGACTTATTTGCTTCTTGTATTTCAACAGAAGAATCATCAGGAATAACAGCAATTGCATCTTGAACCATACTTTCAAGCATATCAGCCAGTGATTCTGTTTCCTCTTTTGATGCACCTCTTGGGTGTTTACCTATAACATGCGGCATTCCGTATTTTTCTGTGAAAATTGTCCAAAATTTTAAACCACCTTTTTTAAATACAACTTGCCAGAATACTTTAGAAAGAACCCTATCTCCATAAGGATTGTCATAAGATGCATTAAATTGAGGACAAAGAAATTTTTTAGGTGGCAGTTCTTCTCCAAAATAATTTTGTTTTGTTTTAAAACGCAAATTGTTATCTGCATCAAAACAAAACCATTCAGTTGGCTTGGCTTTTAGTGCTGTTGGTAAAATATACCCGTCTGATTGTTCCCATATAATTTCTATGGGTTGAAAACCCCATAATACAGAGTCTAAAATATCATTAATTAATTTATAAATATCGAGCTTCTTTAATAAATTTGAAAGTAGCTCTGTATTTTTGTCTTTGTTGATTCCTCTTGCTATTTCCCACTCTTGAGATAACACTCCTGCTTTTCTAGATTGGATGCAGGCTGTAACGTGAGGATCACACAAAAGTTCTCTGTATATTTTTATATCTTTGCCCTGTTTGCGAAGTACAATATCTGGATCAGGTAAAATGTTACATAAAGAATAAAAATTTAAGGAACGCTTGCGTGTTGCTATTTCTTCAGACAACATTTTTTGTGTATTAGCTTTTTTTAGAATGCTTTCATCCATCGGGGTTATGCACCTATATTCTTTTTGAATGTTGTTAAGATGTCTAAGAATCCAACTTTATAAATATTTTGTAAAACATCTATTTCAAATACTTCTTGTCCGTCAACTATTAACTTTGCATAAGTAACAGCCATAGTGGTTTCGTATTCAGCATTGTCTTGCGGTTTTATTGTTCCAAGAGGAAATTCTTTAAACGTTCCTATCAGAAAAGCAGTTGCCGGGACTTCTTTTATTTTTCCAAGTCCGTTATATGTTTCAAGGTTTGCTCGTACTTGAATCATTGTTGCAATAAATGGGTTTGCACATGTTCTGAGAACATCAGGATACAATGCATTCCACTTGATTTTACACTCCAATTTATCAATACCTGCAAAGAATTCAGCAGAACCAACCATTCCTAATGCTTTGTGTTCCGCCATTTTATGTTTTATCTGCGGAAGTTGAATTTCCTCTGCACGACCTAGCAAATTATTACCATTCATATAGATATTGCAATTGGTCAATTTGTTAATTTCTATTTTAGACACGGTGATTTTCTCCCAATCGTATAAGACCGTGTCTCAACCTCACTTTTATCTTTTGTATAATCCACAACTTAAAATCTCGATATCTTCATAATGAAGGACAACGAGTTCTTGGCTAATGCAATGAATAAGAGGACATTTATAAACATTTTTGCATTTAGAGCACAAGTCTTTTTCAGTAGTATGGATTTCTAACTTACTTTGCTTATTTATTGTTGCGTACATTAATTATGATCCTAATGATTTTAAAAGTTCTATATCAATGAAGCTTTCAAATGTAATTCTCTCAGCCGGTACCGGCGGCATAAACTCTATGTCAAATGTAAGATGCCCATTTGCTACTTCTGTCACCGGGTTTTTGTCAGTATTATATGAACATTTACCATCGATTAATGCACCTCTGCCTATTAGAGTTCTGATAAACTGGTTTACAGTTTCTACAATAGAATCAATCAGACCATCATCTATCGGATAATCTATAAACTGAAGCATAGAATACTCAACACTTTCATGCAGGATATCTGCTGTTCTTCTAACATTTATAAAGTTAGTAGGGTGTGTTGATGTCGGATATGCGGAGCTTCTGTTTCCCCAAGTTAGAAATCCTGTTCCATAAGAATTATAAACAGTGAGAATACCTGCTTCATTTAATGCATTCACTTCACTGGAAGGATCGTTAATCATCGAGGTTAGTTGTCGTTCAAGACCGAGAATATTTTGGATAGATGTGTTTGATGGTGACCAGTGATAACCTTTTTCGATATCTTTAGCTGCTATTACACCGGCAAGCCTTTGAGAGTATGGTTCTAGAACTATTTTGTCATTATCACTGTCATAAACTTTTAAGTGAGGATAGCAAAGAACAATTCTGTCCGATGATACATTATAATTTATAGAACCTTCTGTTCCCCTGCCGGTTATTGCATCTTGTACAGTCGCACCGACTGGTGCATCTACTAATCCAATAGCACGGATTTTGCTGCAAATGGTATTCATATTTGCAACAACCGCACTATCTTCACAGTACACAGGAGCAATGATTGTTTTGGGGTAATAACCGAACATAGAATAACAATCTTCGAATGCTTTCATTCCAAGTCTTTTGCCAGTCAATGGATCAATAGTTCCGTTGATTTCCCCCATCGTTACATCTTCGGGAGATTCGTGTTTTTCTGGATTAAAAACATTTACAACAATAACAATTCCTGCCCCTTGGTCAAAAATTGCTTTTAATGCTTGTGGTATTGTATATCCGGGTTTGTGATTACCAAAATATTTAACAGCTTCAATTTCATTTAAAATTAAAGTTGGGGTATTTATTGACTTATATTCGTCCGAAATATCGTTAATTGGGGCGGTGCCAACAAGACCAATGACAGCAGTTTTAACTGTCTTAATTGTTCGAGCACCTTTTTGCACCTCGATTGTTTCGACACCATGCAGAAAACTTGCCGGCATAAAAACTCCTTGTTATTAATGTTCTAATTTGCTAATAAATTTGAATGCAGGGAACTGATAAAGAAAAATTAATGGCATACTGCCAAATTCCACTGTTTTCCGATATAAAATTTTCTTTAACTGGAGTAAATTCAGAGCAGCCGTTTATTTGATAACCAGTAAGAAGTATTCTTACTTTATCCAAAAGCTCGTATGCGCCATCATTCGAACGTAGATTTCTTGTTACTACTGTTATTGAAAATTCTGCCGTTTTTACTTGGTTAACGAAGCCTAAACTTTGTGTGGTACTATAATTGGCACCTTGATAGTGGATTAGGAGTGCTCCTAAGGGATGTAAGAGTATGAACTCAGATGGCTTTTCGGGAAAACCACGAACAAGAAGTTCCGGGATTCCTTCCTTCAGTTTTTCAATAATTTTGTCTTCTATTTCTCTAATATTCATACATTACTTTACGAAATAGCCTGTCTCGATAAGTTTTGTTTGTTTTGTAATTTCCTGAAGACAGTGATAAAGAGATGTCTTCTTCTGTTTCTAAAGAAATAGCACCTTTTTGTATGTCTTGAAGTATTTTTATAGCATTTTTGTAATTTGCTTCTATAACTTCCGGCATCTCGTTTCGCATCCTACGAGAGTATAAACGATAGATACTTAAATCTATTGAAACAATACGCAATAAAGGAAAACGGGTATCAAGCGGTAGATTGTACCTGCCACGCAGATACCCGTCTATGAGCGTTGATGAATATATTATTGCTTCTTCAGCAACTACACGATCGATTTCATCTTGCTCATAATCAGAAGTCAGCTGAATAAGTGTGGAGGTTGAGACATGTGTTTCTATATCTTCGATCGTGCAGTAATCCATTTATATACCTCTGATAATTCTAATAAACTCACCGGCAGTAGATGCTTCATCGAGAGCATAACCATTGCATTCTTCACTATCTGAAACAGCAACAGCTCTTCCTTCAGAATCGGAGGTGACTTTTGCACCAACAGTAATAGCTCCGCCGGTTTCAATTAAGAGAACGCCAAGTAAATCAACAGGCAGCATTTCATCTTTGCCGGATTCAACATCAGAAACCCCATATGCTTTTATACCTGCCGTAGTATAATTACCTTCAAAATCAATAAATCTGCATTTTTTAATATTTGATTTAGCTAAGATTGAAGATATAAGAATAGGTTTATATGTCTTTTCTGTCATTATTCCTTATCTCCATCTTGTTGTTCATCATCTTCTGTGTTTTTATTTGATTCTGGTTTTGAGCCTGACTTTGTTGACTTTGCAGAGGTCTTTGTCACAGTAGTCTTTTTTTCAGAAATCGGCTCCACAAAATCAGGAATACGTGCTGCTTGATTTTCAGTAAGCTCAATTTCCTTTCCTTCACCATAAGTTTTTTTGTTATGGAGAAGAGTTGTGTGTTTTACCAAATATTTGGGCATTCTTCTCTCCTTAGAATTAATCGTTTGTATTTGAAATTAAATATCCGGCATCAGACCCAACAAGAAACGGGGTGTAAATATCAGTTGCCCTGATGTATTTAACCTTGTTACCTTCCTTTGAATATTCATCAATGTTTAGAGCATCTTTTAGTCTTACTGTATAAGCAAAAGATGGATCATACTCTGTTCTTGATGATAGTTGAGGAACATAAGCAAGTACAATGTTGTCCTGCCAAATTCTGACAAACTCACCTTTTTCATTAGCAAATATAGATTTGCCGATGTATATGTTTTCAACTTCAAAAATTTCTTTTAAGAGTTCAATGGTTACAAGTTTATTAAGGTTGTCAGAAATTAATCCTTTTAATTGTGGATGTTTTTTGAGAACTCGCCAAGCATCTTGACCAATTACCATAACATTAGGATCAGCGGCAATCTTTTTTGATACTGCATCTTTTGCATCATCAACAACACCTTGGGGATCGGAATCTTTGTTAGTGAAACAAGACGTACCTGATAATGTAATTTTATTTCCATCAGGATAGTTTTTTGGATCTTGTGCAAGATCAGCACATTGTTTTTCGTGCTTCAAAAGTAATCCCTGAGAGACAACATTTGTTGCGTGGAGCTGTAATTTTACTTTTTTGGCTTCGTTTTCTTCACGATAATCAATAGGATATGATAAATCGTGTTCGGCTAATGTTGCTGTGTGCTTATAGAAACCTTTAGGTGAAATCACATTAGAGTTAGCTCTGATTGCTCTTTCTGTATCATGTAGAGCAAATGCTTCTTTGTTAAATTGAAAAATATCAATTTTTTCAAGTTCTGATGGTATTGATGGAAATAAGTGCTCGGCAATAAACGCATTGTTTTTGTAACCACGAGCTACTTCTGATAGATACGCATTAATGCGTAAGTCTTGTAGTCTACCCATTCTCTCTCCTATAATTTTATTTTTAAGAGGGCATCTTTAAACGGAATCCCTTCTTTTTCTGCTAGTGCTTTTGCTTCTTTGAAGATTTCAAGACTCTCTTCATCAGCATTTGCAAATTTTTCAGCTTCCTTTTCTGTTTCTGAAATTTTGTCTTTTTTTACAATTTCCTGAAACTCTATCTGCTTTGGTAGTGAATTAAGTAAATCTTTAAATGCATCGACTTGAGAGTCCTGCTCATTAAACTGTTTTACGTTTTCGAGGGACATTAAAATTTTTAAACTCAAGTCTTTTTGACTTGGAGTTAAATGCCCGTCATTTATTTTTTGATTTAAAAATTGTTCAAACTTATTTTGTGTAAGCTCATTACGGAGCTTAAGTAATTCAGCCTGTGCTTCCTGATATGCAGAGGCATTATTTTCTAATTTAGCAATAGAAACATTCATCTCAGCAATCTGCTCTTGCATTTTTGAGATTGTTTCTTTTGCCTCGGATAATTTTTTAATAGTTTCATCATTATCAGTAGAAACAGGATTGGCAATTGTTTTATTCTCGTTTACATCGGGTTTAAGGTCTGTTTCACCGGCTGATTCGAAGATAAAAGTATCAGCTTCTCCTTCTTTGAATTCGACAGGAGACATTCCTTTTACCTGCGGAATGCTTGCACCAAGAAAAGAAACAGCTTTTAAATATGGCTGTTTACCTTCAAGGTTTCTATATATCTCTACTGATATTTTTTTGTATTTGCCGCTTCTTACAAACTCCTTTAATTCTTGTGATAAATCTTTAAAACTTGCTTTTAATTTGCCGTTTTCTGCTTTTAAATCCGAAACCCAACCATAAGCCGGCCCTTTTTGCTCATGGTCTAGAGTGACAGGAGCTTCACAGAATTTTGGATCATAGTTTTTTGCAAGTGCATCTACTTCTTCAGGTGAAAAAACACCTTGTGGATATGTTCCTGCTTTGAAAACCTCAAAAAATTTCATTAATATCTCCGTTAAATTTCATAGACGATAAAAAGTCAAAACTTATATTCGCAGTATGAAACCTCGGAGCGGTCATCTTCAAATGAACATTTCAACAATTTTTTTATGAAATGTTCGTTTGTTTTGCCTGTTTTCAAAGCGTTATCTTGTAAATATTAAAACAAGGGCGCAAGCTCTTGTTTCTTTTCCCCTAATAGTTAAGGAGTATTATGGATTTTTTAAGTCAAGTCTCACCTTTGATTGAGAATGTTGGTTTCCCTGCATTGATATTTGCCATTTGGTATTTATATCACCAATCTCAAGTCAAGGCTTTTGAGAAAATTATCGAAAATAACTTTGAAATATTGAAAGATTTGCTGGAAAGCAATCAGTATCACGCAGCTATTCTTTCCAGAATAGAAAGCAAGATTGATAGCAATATGTGGTGTCCCGTGTTAAAAAAAGAGGTTTCTTAGATGAATATCGAAAGATTGCAATTAAAAGGAATGCTCGCTGATGCAAAAAAGCAATTTCGAATAAAAGATACAGAGGCATCAGGTTTGATTATTTTGCTTCGTTCACTTTTGAATCCGTATATCCCAGTAACGGAGATTGATACGCAAAAAGTTTCTGTACATGTCGAAAGACTGCACAGAATCATTTCTGAAATGAAAGAGAAGCAGAAACAAATAAAACAAATGGAGAGTGACCTTGAATAATAAGGCATATCTGTATAGTGAAGCTGAAAGGTTCTATGTGTATAACGAATGCACTATTGACGAAACAGCTTCTAAACTTGAATTAAATCCGAAAACAATTTGTCGTTGGAAATCCAAAGGTGATTGGGATAAAAAACGAGAAGAGTTCCGTAAATCAAAGCAGGCTTTTCATTCCGAACTGTATGAATTTGCTCGTAAACTTATGCGAGATATTTCAACGGATATGGAAAACGGTGAAAAAATTGATCCGGGCAGAATGTATGCGTTTACAAGAATGCTTCCTCTAATTGGCAAAGTTAAAGAGTATGAAGATGAAGCCAAAGCAAATGAAAAACAGGGAGAACGCAAAGGTCTCACTCCTGAGTTAATAAAGACAATTGAAGAAGAAATCTTGGGAATAAAACACATAGATGGATAAAAAAAAAGATTGCCGATAAAGGCGGAGAAAACACCGTTTTTTCTACCTTATCAGCTACGTTGGTTAAATGATTATTCAAGAATAAAAATATGGGAAAAATCAAGAAGAATAGGAGCGACTTATGCACAAAGTTACGAGGATGTAAGGGATTGCGTATATAAAAGAGTGCCATCAGTTTGGTTCTCGTCTGCTGATGAATCAGCAGCAAAAGAGTACATTGAATATTGCAAAATATGGGTAAGTCTGTTTCACGTTGCCGCAAAAGATTTAGGCGAGGTAGTAATCGACTCAGAAAAGGATGTGAAAGCACTTGTAATTGAGTTTGCGAATGGTACAAAAATTCACGCTCTAAGCTCAAATCCCAATGCATTTCGTTCAAAAGGCGGGAAAACAGTGCTTGATGAGTTTGCACACCATAAAAATCCGATGATGATGTGGAGAGCTGCAAAACCCTGTATAACGTGGGGTTATCCGTTAAGAATACTTTCTACTCATAACGGTCAGCAGGCTCTGTTTTTCAGATTTATTGCACAAATTTTAAAAGGCGAACTTAATTGGGCGCATCACAAAACACCAATCCAGCTTGCTGTTAAAGAAGGATTGGTTGATAAAATCTACGGCAGAAAAACAACAGAAGCAGAACGAGAGCAATGGTTAGAAGAACAGAAAAGAGATTGTTTTGATGAATATACATGGCTTCAGGAATTTTGTTGCGTTGCAATAGACGAAGCCTCTGCTTTTCTACCATATGAACTTATAGCTTCTTGTGAAAAAGAAAATATATTAAAAAACTTAGAAGATATAAAAGGAGATTTGTATGTCGGAATAGATATTGGAAGACGAAAAGATTTAACAGCGATTTGGTGTTTAGAAGTTTTCGAACATATTAAATATACAAGACTATTAAAAATCTTAGAAAAAACACCGTTTAAAATTCAATATGAAATCATATCTGAGATATTAAAACATTCGCATCTTCGCAGATGTTGTATTGACGGGACAGGACTTGGAATGCAAATTGCAGAAACAGCACAGTCCGATTTTGGTAAATATAGAGTCGAACCGATAACTTTTACAAATAAAGTTAAGGAAGAAATGGCATATAATTTGCGTACTAATTTTGAAGATAAAACAATCTATATTCCGCCGGAACATAATATTAGAGAAGATTTGCATTCAATAAGAAAAATTATTACAGCATCTAATAATATACGATTTGATGCAGATGCAGATGAAAAGCTAGGTCACGCAGATAGATTCTGGGCACTGGCACTTGCTTTATATGCTTGTAGTACAAATCTTTCACCAATACATGTTGCATCAAGAATGACATATAAAACCCCTAAGCTCACAGACGGATTTTAAGTAACTTTTTTATGCACTTATATACTAATAGACCTATTTTGAATTTTAAACGTCTTAAATCGCAATTTAAACAGAATTTAAACGATGCTTATAAGATAAGAATTAATTATTTTTCTATAACTTTAAATCCGCCCCATTTATAGAAAGATTTTGGATTATAATCTTTATCTTTCAAATGATGCATTTTATAATTCCAGTGTGTAACTAGACCGATTGTCCCTGACAATACTAAGGCTGTTGATGCTATGGCTTTTAAATCACCCTTTTTGTGCCATATAGCAGAAGCAATTGCAGAAAAACCAATAGGCATTGCAACCATATTAGTTAGCAGCATATTTCTTTTAACGATTTTATCCGCATATTCTTTACTAACAGGAGTACCGTCTTTTTTTTGAACTTCATAATTCTTTTTGTAATTCAATTGTGTTCCAAAAGATACAGGTTTAATACTCATGCTTACCCCCTAAATTTATATTTATTATAAACCGAAACTTAATTTTTTTTGCTAGTCACTTTATTTAAGGAGAAAAAATGACAAAAAACTTAACACTGCCATCAGGAAAAACTGCAACAATCAGAGACGGCAAAGGAAAAGATTTGCTGCAAGCACAGATAAAAGCTAAAAATTCAGAAGAAATCCCATATGCATTGATTGCAGAACTTTGTGAAATCGAAGGTCAAAACCTTGTTTACGAAGATATTTTAGAGATGGATTTGTCTGATGTAATAGCGTTGCAAGCTGAAATATCGGGGAAGTTTCCTCAATCCCTGACAGCCAAAGCATAGTGCATTTAAGTAAAACTACCGGCTGGTCATACTCGGATATTTCAGAAATGACAATAAAAGAACTCTGCTTCTGGGTCTATGAAGCCATAAATTATACGAATAAAAAAGGTGAAGCAATAGAAGAATGCTTGACACAATGATGAAAGTTTCGTTAACACTCATTGCCTTCGATAAAATGTCGAGGGTTATTCGTGATGCGGTCACCAAATCGAATGAAGAATTTGATAAACTTCAAGACAAAATCAAAAAAACTTCAGAGATTTTAGATAACCTTGGGCAAACAATGACGAAAGTTGGAGCAGGGTTAACACTAGCCGGAGGCGGTCTTGCGCATAAACTTGGAATTACTGAGGCAATCCCAGAGGCATTTGAACTTGAACACAGATTAAGAGAACTCGGAAATATCGGACAATTATCAGCAGAGCAATTGGCAGCGATGGACAAACGTCTTGGTTCTATTTCAAGATATACAAACCAATTAAGACCTGAGATTACAGAGGGGTTAAATGTTCTTGTCGCTTCAGGTATTGATCCAGAAAAAGCATTGGATTATATGAATGTAATCGGTCGGACAGCGACAGGTGAGCAAGCTGTTATTGAAGATATATCCAGAACAGCATTCGCTGTAACAGATAACCTGAAAGTTCCTGTTTCAGAACTCGGTAAATCAATGGATATTCTTGCTATGGCTGGCAAAGAAGGTCGATTTGAATTGAAAGATATGGCGTCAGCATTTCCGAGTTTAACGGCAGGTGCAAGTATGCTGGGCATGAGAGGTACACCTGCCGTTGCTTCTTTAGGTGCTGCCCTGCAAGTTGCCATGAAAGGGGCAGGTGAAGCGTCAGAAGCAGCAAACAACTTCGAAAACTTTATTCAAAAAGTTACTGCACCATTGACTCTTAAAAACTTTAAAGAAACTTTTGGTGTTGATTTACAAAGAGTATTGTTGGATGCTGCAGCTGCTGGACGAGATCCGATTTTAGAAGTTGTCGAACTAATGTCGCAATTATCTGGTGGAGATGTTTTCAAAGTTTCCGAAGTGTTTCAAGATAAACAGGTTTTGAATTTTATCAAACCAATGATGCAAAACCTCGATGAGTATAAGAGGATAAAAGAGGCAGCTCTTGGAGCAGAAGGTGTTGTTGATTCAGACTTTGAACACATGATGGAAACAACCGTCGAGCAATTTAAATTGTTAAAAATTAATATGAAAGAGCTCGTATTTCCGAATCTGCAAGAACCGATGAAGAAAATTAATGAAATTTTGCAAAAGATTAATTCAAATCCAGTTATGCAAAAAGGTTTATTTAATGCAATTATTGGAACAATCGGCGTAGGACTTTTATTAACAACACTTGGCACAGTGACGATGCTTATAGGAAAAATGGTGTCAGGCTATGGAAAATTTTTGAGTTATGCTCGTGACCTTACTCCGATATTAGTACAAAATTCTGCAAAATTATTAGAGTTTATAGGTCTTAATTCTATGGCGCATAATTTGACCTACGGAGATAAAATTCGCAGATCTGGCAATAAACTAGGACTTGATTTAAGTAACTTTTCTCTAAGAAATGGGCTATTTTCAGATATAAGAAGAATAGATAAAAATATGCGTTCAGGTATTTCAAGTGGGTTTAAAGAACTGCCTGTGAATATAACAAAATCAGCAAGCTCTTTAAAAAATTGGGGTGGTTCTGCTATAAAAGCAATGCCGGGGAATTTTGTTAAGGGGTTAACTTCCTTGAAAAATGCATTTATTGGGTTGCCACGTGCCATATGGATAGTAATTAATGCATTTCGAGTTTTTTCAATATCTTTGCTTACATCTCCGCTGGGTTGGATTATCGTTGCAATAACAGCAGTTGCTTTATTAATTTATAAATATTGGAAACCTATATCCGGCTTTTTCAGAGGAATGTGGCAAGGATTAAAAGAAGGCTTGCAACCGTTAATGCCTTTGTTTAACAAAATTGGCAAAGCACTTGCGCCAATTATTGCACCTATTAAGGCAATTGTTGATTGGTTTAAAAAATTGATTAAACCTGTTGAAGATACTGGTGGCGCCGCAGAAAAAATGGGTGTGCGATTTGGTAAAGCTATTGCAAATATCATCGTTAAAATTGTCGAACTAATATCAAAAGTTTTTGAATTTGGTAAAAAAATAGGCGATATGCTTGCAGGTGGTATTCTTTCAAAGTTGGGAAAAACAAAAGAAGCTATTGGAAAACACGCTCAAATTATACGAGATCACCTGCCACACTCTCCAGCTAAAACCGGCCCGCTTAAAGATTTACATAAGGTAAAAATAGCAGAAACAATCGCAGGAACAATTAAACCTATGCCTATTGTTTCTGCTATGAACAAAGCTTTGAGTTTTGTTTCAACTCCGTTTAATGCAAAAGTAGGGAATACAAGAACAGGTGCTGCATCCATTGTTGTTCATTATTCACCGACAATTACTATTTCAGGCTCTGAGTCAAAAGAAGAATTTGCCAAAATGCTCAGAAAACATAAAGACGAAGTTGTTGCGATTATGAAAAGAGAGAAGGAACGTCAAGAAAGGGTGAAATATTAATGTTTGCCCAGCTTGGTGACATAAAATTTGAGTTAATAACCTATTTTAACGGATTACAAGAAAGGAGTTCATACAACTATGCACAACACGACAGGATAAATAATAAACCTGTTTTACAGTTTCTCGGCAAGAACCTTCAAGAACAAGATTTGAAACTGAATTTTCACAGAACATTCTGCACACCAGAAGATGAAATTAAAAAGCTAAAAACTGTTGCTGACAAGGCAACACCCCTAAAGTTTATTAAAGGTAACGGAGAATATATCGGAGTATTTGTAATTGAGGAAATTCAATCATCAACGGAGCAGGCATCGTCAGAAGGTGATCTGATTTCCATTCAGGTTGATATACGAATAAAAGAATACACCGGCAAAATTCCTCAAAAGCCCAAACAAAACAAAAAGGGATTAAAAAAGAAAAATACTAAAAAGAAATAATGCCAGATGAATTTTACACATACATTACGAAACAAAACGACAGATGGGATTTAATTGCTTATGAGTATTACAACAATGCTCTATTGTATGAAGAAATTATTAAAGCAAACCCTGAAATAAAAATAACACCTGTTTTAGAAGCCGGAATAAAAATAAAAGTACCTGTTCTAAAAGAAGATACAACTATACAATTTGAACTTCCCCCTTGGAAACAATAATAATGTTAAAACCAGTATTTCAACTCTTCTATGAAAAAAAGAATATAACTAAGGATGTTTCTGCATATGTAACTTCAATCGAATATACGGATGTAGAAGACGGCGAGTCTGATGAACTTCAAATTACATTTGAAGACTCTGAAAACCTATGGCAAGGTGCGTGGATTCCCACAAAAGGCGATTGCCTTGAAGCACACATTGGATATGACCTGTCAAAACTGTTAAACTGTGGCGTTTTTGAAATTGATGAAATTGAATTTGATACACCACCTGATGTTGTTATTGTTAAAGGGCTTGCGACAGGGATAAAAAAGCCATTCAGACAAAAAAATTCTCAAGGCTATGAAAGCACAACATTAAAACAGATTGCTTTAAAAGTTGCAAAGAAACACAATCTTACTTTGATTGGCGATATTGAAGATATAACGGTCGATAGAATAACGCAAAATAAAGAAAGTGACCTGACTTTTTTGTCCCGTCTTGCTGAAGAATACGGATATATTTTTAAAGTTACTGACAAAAATCTTGTTTTTTACGATGTACAGCATCTCAAAGGTGCAAAGTCAACACAGATATTCTATAAATCAGACTTATCTCGAATAAACCTTAGAGAAAAAACGAGTCAAAAGTATAAATCTGTCCAAGTTTCATATTATGACCCGAAAAAGAAAAAGACCGTCAAGGCCTCTGCACGTAATGAAAATGTCAAAAAAGGCGATACATTAAAAATTACAGTCCGTTGTTCAAACAGAAAGCAGGCTGTTCAAAAAGCCAAGGCTGCATTATCAACTGCTGATACAACAATTCAAGGTTCAATCGAACTTGTTGGTAATCCTTATTTAGTCGCAGGATTAAATATTGAGTTAAAAGGAATTGGGCATTTTAGCGGCAAATATCATATAAAGCAGGCTAGACACGTTATTGACCGTAGCACTGGTTATAAAACATATTGCGAGGTGGAATCTTGTTAAGATTTGGCGTTATTTCTCAAATAAATGCATTAAAGGTCGAAGCACGAGTACGATTTGAAGATGATGACAGCACTTCTTTTTGGCTGCCGATACTGAAAACAAAAACATTAAAAGATAAATTTTATTCAATGTTAGATATAGGGGAACAAGTCGCTTGCCTTATGGATGAAAACTCTGAAGATGGTGTAATCCTTGGAGCTATATATTCAACCGAAGATCTTCCTCCTGAACAATCAGAAAAAGAAATGTCCATAAATTTAGAAAACGGTTCTTTCCTGAAAATAGACAAAGAAACGAATACACTTACTGCATCATTTAAAAATATAAAACTTGTAGGAGATGTTACACATGAAGGTCACTTTAAAAATACTGAAGGTATTAGTTCGGATTCTGATATTTCTGATAAAACTTCATCGATGCAAAAAATAAGAGATACTTATAATCCTCATACACACACAGGTAATGAAGGCAAACCCACATCATCCCCGACACAGAAAATGTAGATATGACCAGATTAGAAGAGATTACTTATGTAGACTGGCAACCGATGTTGAACCAAATTGGTGAAGCAGCAGAGGGCATTGATGATATTAATCAATGTATTGCCAATATTATTAAAACCCGTAAAGGTTCAGTTCCACATCGACCAACTTTTGGCTCGAATGTATTTCAATATGTCGATTATCCGATAAGTGAAGCAATCCCTAATATTATTCGAGAGGCTACTGATGCAATAACGGAATGGGAGTCTCGTATTGAAATACAACAAATAACAGCATCATCAGAAAATGAAAAAATCACATTAAATATTGAATGGACACTGGTTGACGCAGATGAAGGTTCAACAGCGGAGGTAGAATTATGACATCTAATCTGCCGGAACCTAATTTTATAGATAGAAATCCAGAAGAAGTAACGAACGCATGGATTCAGAGATATGAAGACTTGACAGGAAAAACTCTTTATCCGGCTCAGATTGATAGATTTGCTATTGATATGGGAGCATACAGAGAAAATATCCTTAGAGTTGAAATCCAAGAAACATCAAAAAAGAACCTGTTGAGTTATGCTCCTTTAGATGTCTTAAAACATATCGGTGAACCCCAAGGAGTAACACAACTTCTAGCTGATTATTCAAAAACTACTATTAAATTTTCCGTGGATGAAGCATTAGATTTTGATTTTGCAATACAAGCTAATACTGAAATTGAAAGCAAAGATGGATTATTTATCTTTGCAACGACATCAGAAGTAACTCTGAAAAAAGGTGAATTGACGGTTTCAGCCGAGGCAGTATGTGAAACAGCAGGCTCTGCATCGAATAATTATTCAATAGGTTCTATTAATAATATACTGACACCGCTGGATTATATCTCTAAAGCCGAGAATATAACAGTGACAAGTGGTGGTGCTGATGATGAATCAGCAGAACAGCTCAGAGAGAGAATTCGCCTTGCGCCTGAAAAGTATTCAAATGCCGGGAGTAAAGGAGCTTATCGTTATCACACTCTTTCAGTTCACCAGTCAATAACCGATGTTACAATAACATCTCCATCTCCGGGGATTATTTATGTATATCCGTTAACCTCAAACGGTAATCCGTCAGAGGAATTAATCAAAAAGGTTCAAGATTATCTCAATGACGATAAAGTACGTCCATTGACAGATTATGTACTTGTAAAATCTCCTGAAGAGAAAACGTTTTCTATTGATGCTGATATATTGCTTTATTCATATGCCGATATAGACAGTGTAAAGAAGACAATAGATGCAAAACTTAATGAATACAAATTGCAACTTTCTGAAAAACTTGGAAAAAATGTTGTTGCAACACAAATTATCGCTATATTAAACAGCATTTATGGAGTGTATAAAGTTACTTTAAAAACACCTGATGATATAGAAATAGAAGAACATCAGTGGGCAAATCTTTTAAATTATGACATCAAAATCGGAGGATATGCAGATGAGTAATCTCGCTCCGATAAATGATATAAATTTAAAAGTTTTTGACCAAATCTGTGAAGAACGTTTTGGAGCTTTAGATTTAAAAGTTTTAGATATAAATGATGTTGATAATTTACCATCCGATGTATTGCCGCATCTTGCAGAACAATACCATATTACAGGCAATGAGGGTTGGAAATTCTGTAAAACAGAACAAGAAAAACGTGACCTCATAAAAAATGCGATAAATCTCCATAAATATAGAGGTACAAAGTATGCAATCATTAAAGCTCTTTCTTTGATAAATATTAAATCAGATGTTTCAGAATGGTTTCAATATAACGGCTCTCCATTTTTCTTCAAAGTTCTTTTAGATATGGAAGCAAGTTACGACTCTGATTTGGAATTGCAGATTATAGACCTGATTAATGAAAACAAAAATGTACGCTCTTGGTTGGAACGAATAATTGTTCATCTTAAACAAGAAGCATTAATGCCAATTATGAGCTATATATCAACAAGTGAGGAGATTACGGTATGACAACAGAATTCTACTCACTAATAACAGATATTGGTTTTGTTGAAATAGAAAAAGCTCTTACCAATGGGACAAAATTAGACCTGAAATATATTGCCGTTGGTGATTCAAACGGCAAATACTATGAACCTAAAATATCACAAACACAACTGAAAAATGAAAAATATCGTGCTGAAATATTAGAAGTGACAAATTTATCAGCAAGAGCTTTAATTCCGAATAATGTTGGCGGTTTCTATATAAGAGAAGTCGGGCTTTTTGATGCAAATAATCAGCTTTTACTTATAGCAAAACAACCTGAAACATATAAACCGATAGAAGCTCAAGGTAGTGTGAAGGAACTATGGATCAAAGTTCTTTTAAAAGCAATAAACCCCGAAGTTATCGAGATAAAGATTGATCCGAGTGTTCAGTATGCATCGACACAATTTGTTATTGAGCAAATCAAAAATCATAAACACCCGGATTTAATGCCAATTTGGCTTTACGACACAAATGGAAATGGTGTAGTCGACTCATGCGAGTTTGTAGATGGAGGAACATTTAGGGATGGAGGAAATGTTGAAATTCCGCAACCTCCAGCCATTCCAGAGTTAATCATGAGTACAACTATATATGATAAAAACAATAACGGCATTGTAGATAATGCAGAAAGTATTGATGCCGGAGAGTTTGAAAGCGAGGAGTAAAATATTATGGGAAAAATTCAAATTAAACGTGGTCAGGAAGCAAATTTGCCAACAGAGGCTTTGGATGGCGAACTTCTATACACAAAGGATACAAAAAAGTTTTATATAGGAAATGGCACAGGGAAAGCTCTGACAGTGTTTGAAAATGCTGAGCAACTAAAAACATACCTTTCAGGGAAATCCGACATAGGACATACACATACCGCAATAGAAATTACAGATTTTGACACATCTGTAGATGCAAGAATTACTGCACAAAAAGGGCAGGCAAACGGTATTGCCTCACTGGATGGTACAGGTAAAATCCCCAACGCACAAATTCCTACTACATTTAAAGAAGCCGCTGTTGTAAATGATATAGCAGCAAGAGATGAACTTTCTCCATTTCAAGGTATGCACGCTTTGGTAATTGATGCAAGCGGTGATGAAACAGTTGAATCAGGTGGAGGAGCCGAATATGTTTATAATGGCTCAAAATGGATAAAAATATCAGAATTCAATGAGCTAGATACATTAGTCGATTGGGAAAATGTTCAAAATAAACCTTCATTTGTTAAAAAGCTTGTTGAACTTGAAGATGTGCCACATTCTCTTGAAGGTCAAGCAGGAATGATACTTGTTGTTAATCCTGAAGAAAATGCATTTGTCTTTACTTCACAATTTTCAGGAGATATTGATGGAGGCGAGTTTTAATGACAACACAAATCAGATTCCGCCGAGGTTTCAAAAATGATTTACCTCCGTCTGCACCATCAGGAATGCCTCTTTGGTGTGAAGATACAAAGGAGTTATATCTTGGAACCGGCACAGGAATTGTTCAGGTAACAGGTCAATCTGTTACTTCTTCAAACGGCAAACAACCCTTTGAAATATTTTATTCTTTCTCAACAGAAACTCCAGCCGGGGCATATCCTTTGTGGACTGGGGAAATTATTCCAAATTGTAGGGAGTTAATCCCTGCATTTTGGCAAAAGGCTCTTGCTCTTTCAAAAGAGCAAGATGTTTTGGTTCAATTATTAACGCCAATGTCGGCAGCCTTGAACTCTCAGTATGAAGTTTCTGATTTACAGGAAATTGAAGGTGCTGATCCCAGCTATCTCGCAATAGCAGAACCAAACTCTTATGCATATTATCCTGATATAAAAGAATTTCCTGTTGGTGCGAAAATAACATTCAATACAGCTCAAACAGCTGGAACCTATGTTTTTTCTTTTTCTACGACTGGGTCGAAAAGACCTGACAAAATTGCACCACCTACGTCAGTTGAAATAACACTTACTAAAGAAACTGGTGAAGAAGTATCGGTTTGGACAACTTCAGATATTCCTCAAGAATTAAATGCAAACAGAGTTATTTCTGAAAAAATAACAATTGATTATACATTCAAGAGTGCTTCTTTTAAAATTACCGGCGCAAATTCTAATGAAGATGTTTTTGAGGCAACTCTTTCTAATTGCCAAATTGAAAAAATAATGAATACACTTCCACCTCGTATTAGAGCTGTTACACAAGATGTGTATGATACAGAGGTCAGCACATATTTAGAAACAGGTGCATTTGTAATTGATGAAGAGGCAGGTAGTATAAGGCTTCCGAAAGTAACAAGATTTATTGCTTCTATTGAACAATTATCTCAAATTGGTACAGCACATAATGACCAAATTCTTGAGCATACTCATACATATAGAACAGATAACAAAAACCGTCCTCGTGGTGACGATAGAACAGCATGTTTTACATACGATGCAGAATACCAAACTTCAGGTGTTAACGGTGCAAGAAAAGGTAATGAAAACTTAGTAAAACACATTAAAGTCGGACTTTTTATACAGGTATATAATTCAGTTATTAATGAGAGTGTATTAGATGTCGCAAAATTCAATAATACATTATTGACTCATACGCATCCTAAAGACCCTCAATATTTTGTTAATTGTGGCATACAAACAGGACAAACTACATATGTATATCCACCACAAGGATATACAATGTCTAACTTGCATGCATTTATCCCAAGTCCTAATACAATACATTTTGCAGGAACAGTTGATTATAATGACTCCCTATATTGTACTTGGTCAAAGGATGATTCAAAAATAACAGTGACCTGTTATAACTCGGAACAAAGAGCAAACCCTAATGTTAATTGGCTGGCAGTTTGGAGGAAATAATTATGTATTATGTTTTAGTCGAAAACAATGAATTTAGGGGCGTATTAGACTATAAACCCAACATTGGAAAAGATAACGTAGAAGTCATTGAATATGACGGGATTATTCCCAAAGAGAACATGACAGTTTTTGAAGGAAAACTTGTAGACAAAGAGTCTCTGACCTTTATTAATGGTAAATTTATAAAACGAGATTATGAACTCGAAAAACAACAAGAACTTAATAAAGAGTCAAGAAAATATCTGAATGAAACAGATTGGCTAGTTTTAAGACATCAGGATCAATTGGCTCTTGGTATAGAAACATCATTAACAGAGGAGGAATATCTTGAGCTTCTCCAAAAAAGACAGGAAGCCCGGACAACTGTTGTTGATTATAAATCATAGAGTAACAAAACAAGAAAGGACTGATTAATCTGTGGTAAATAGAAAACTTTGCGGACACTGGACAGCCGGAACTTACAATCCTTGTAACGAAGATATAGTTGCATACCATTATTTGGTTGATGGAACAGGAAGGATATTTAAAGGTAAATATAAAATTGAAGATAATGATAACTGCCAAGATGGAATATACGCAAAACATTGTGGCGGTGGAAATACAGGCTGTATAGGTATTGCAATGTGCGCAATGGCAGGCTTTGATATGCGAAATAAAAAAACAAAATACCCTATTACAGCAAAACAATTCGAGGCTTTTTGTGCGTTAGCGGCATATCTTTCTGTTAATTATGGAATACCCAATGTCCCCACCCGTATTTTTACCCACGCAGAGTTTGATAAAAAACGACCTAAACCTGACGGGAAAATTGATATTTTGTATCTGTCTTTTGCTCCACATCTTCCTTCAGATAAAGTTGCTGCTGAATTTAGAAAAAAAGTTGGCTGGTATAGAGACCAGTTTAAAAAAGGTAAGAAAAAGTTTATTAAGAAAGGAAATTATTATGAAATTATCTAACTTTAAAGAATCCGCTTTTTATTCATTTATTTACAAAATCCTATCACCTATAATAATAAAGGTAATAGAAAAAACAGCCCCGGCAGCAATTACAAAACTGAATGCCGTCTTTGAAAAATTCTCACAGCCTGTTATTGATTTACTTTTCAGATGTAAAACAAAGGCAAAAGAAACAGAAACGACTCTCGATGACTTCTTGTTTAATCAAGGTGTAAATGAGATCGAAAAATTTGCAAATTATCTGTTGCTAAAAGTACAACAGTTAAGAGCATAAGGAGATAGCAGTGTCTTGGAGAGATAAAATCAATATAATGAATACTAAAAAGGGATTTTTTGCTTCTTCAAACAAATACGGAATACCTGATATAAAAAAGGATGAGTTCGAAGTTAATGAACTCATCCCATATCGGGTTGATGGCAATCGAAATGGGACTGCGCACTTTTTTCTTGATGATTACAGGTTTGAACGTTGTTGGAATCATCCAGATAAACAACTTGAAGAGTTAAAAAAGTATGATGGTGTTTTGAGTCCTGATTTTGTATTACGCAGAGACCATCCTCTGGCAATGCAAGTATGGCAAGTCTATCGAAATCGTTGGTGTGCTGCATTTTGGCAAAGTAAAGGTATAAAGGTTATTCCAACGATAGGCTGGTCAACAAAAGAAAGTTATAAATTTGCATTTCTTGGTATAGAAAAGGAAGCAACTGTTGCAATACGAACACATGGTCTTATAAAAAACGAATTAACAAAGAAATTGTTTATTAAAGGCTTTGAAGAAATGAAAAAAAGATTAGCTCCTAAAAATATTCTTGTTTATGGTATAGAATTGCCAGAATTAGAAAAAGAAGCTAACATCCGTTACTTTGAGCCATATAATATTAAATTTAATATGTCGAAATGATACTGTATTGCGAAAAGGACTTCACATTACGGTGGATAGAGAGTTATGTTGGAAATGGTGTCCATTTTTTTTATGTCTAAATGATACGAAAATGAAGCTATTGCTTCACTTTCAAATCGTCCAGAGTGATTAATGTGGTCGTTAGAAAATAAAAGGAGACCATTATGTCAGAACAAATCAATGAACAGGTACTTGATTTTCAAGAACCTGTGAAGACAATTACAGCAACTGAAGCATTAAAGAGCAAAAGTAACTTTGAGCAATTCATATATGAAAATCAAACAGATATTTATGCATTGTTTCAAGATTCACAACAACCGTTAAGGATTATTAGTTCTCAGCTGACACAGAGTATTGAAGGATTTGTTAATATCTTTCAGAAAGTTAAATCATTGTCAGAATTAGATAAAAATTTAACACCTTCAATGTTGTGGGTAGTTGCAAATGAAAAGCAGGAATGGCTTGATTTAATAAATACTTTAAATTATTTATTAAAGAAAAATTGTTGTTTGTATGTAATTAAAGCATCCTTAGAGGAAGATAATATTGAATATACAATTCTTACAGAAACAAAAATAAATCGAAATAGACTTGTGATGACCAATACAAAGCAATTACAAAAAGAATACTGGCAACGTTACGCAGAAATATGCGATGCAGAAGGAAATCCTGATTTTCAAGTAGAAGCACACCCACGTCATTTTCAATATATACCTGTTGGAAAAACTGGTATTCAGATAGTACAAACGATAAATACTCCATTAAAAATGGTCGCATCTGAGTTATTTATTACTAACGATATTGACAAAAAAATATTCGATAAAATTTATTTACATAAAGAAGATATTGAAGCTGAATTTGCAAACGTTTCTTGGCAAAGAAACGAAGGAAAAAAATCAGCTAGAATCAGAGTTTTTATAGATATAGACATTATGGACAAAAATAATTGGGATGCAGCCATTAAAGAACAATTAAAAATATCTGAAAAAATAGCAGAAGTAATGTGTAAATACATATAATTTAACAAGAATTTCTTAAATGAATAAACAAGGGGTACAAAACCTCTTGTTTATGCTCTTGCCACTAGAAAAAATAATATGTTCAAATGATACGAAATCGTTCTAATTAGTTGATATGCAGTGCAATAAGAGCGATTAATTGCATTGTAGACAACAAAAGGAGATCATATTATGACAACAAGAAGTTTAACGGCAGTAAAAATTAATGGAGAATATAAAATTGCCCAGTACGGATATTATGACGGATATCCATCAGGGCAAGGAGTAACCATACTTAAATTTTTATTAGGTGAAATGGATAAAAATAAATTTATTAAGAAGCTCAAAAAATTACGTTTTGTAATTAATGACCAAGAAGAAAGAGAAAGAATTGAGCGACAATATGATTATGATGGAGCAAAAATCTTAAAATATATTCAAAATAATGAAGATTACATAGTCGCAAATAATTTAGAATTTGCTCAAGATACTGCATTTTGTCAATGGGCATATCTTATAGATTTTGATGATAATTCATTTGAAATCTACTCTGGGTTGAAAAAAGCAAACTGTATTAATAACTCATCTATAAAAAAAGGATTTGAAAATTTAAATTTATTAAAAAAATATAAATTGAATGCACTGCCGAATGTTAATGAATTAATTAACGTTTTTCAATTTTGTTAATATGTGTCCGAATGATACGAAATAAAGGAAAATACTTTATTTTCATATCGTTCAGAGTGATTAATACAGGTGTATAAAGAAAAAAGAAAGGATATAAACATGGGAACATGGGCAATACCTAATACCAAAGAAGATGCAGAAGAATTGAAAAAATTAATGCAAAAGCCACTTTACTGTACAGAAGAAAATAGAATCAATCTCCATAATTTAGTCGGTAATGATTCATTATGTGACAAGATTGATGAAATTGAAGATTACTACAAAGATAAATATGATTTAAGGCATCTTATAAAAAGCTATATATATAATTTACTAATAGACTATAAGACATACCCTAAAAAATATTATGTAGAATTTGAAGCAGAGGCTATTGAATGTTTAAAATCCATAGTTGAATTAGATTAATTACAATTTTGGATAAAAAATCCAAAACTATATCAAAGAAAGAAAAATTAATAAAATAAAGGAGATAAACATTATGGAAACACAAACACAAAATAACAAAGATAAAAAGCTTAAAGGTTTTACAAAAGAACTAGCAGAAATTTCAAAAAAATATGGTGTAATAATTTCTGTTGAACCCAAAAGAGTTAAGTATGCAGATATTAACAAGATTACTTATGAAATAGGTGAAGAATATGGTTGTAACAAAATTTATCCTAAAAATGTAGATTATAAACCTCTAAACTTTGATGTAGATAAACGTTTCAATATCAAACCAGACAGTGATAATGCATTTTATAGATACTGTTTTGCAAAATACAATGATGCGATAAAAGCATTAGAACATTGGGAGTTGGTACATTCTATTATAGTACAAATAAGTGGAGAGCCCCCTAAAGATATAGGGCGTTATTTAGACTTTTTGGATTATAAAACAACATACCACTTATTAAAAGATAATATAGTGGAAAATATAGCAGAGATATATGCTAACTACATAGACAGAGGCCTTATGCATTTTTTAAAAAGCTATTGTTACTATTCAGAAACAAGAGGGTGGGAATAAGCACCCTCTTGTTTCTGAATGATACGAAATTACTCCCAATGAGTTGATATGTAAGGATAGCAGAGTGATTAATGTCTGTGTAGACATTAATTAAAAAGGATAAAAAAATGAAAAGTAAAAAAATTAATTTAGAAAAAGAAAATCTTAACAAATTTACGAAAGAGCTAACAGAGTTATCTAAAAAGTATGGAGTTGTATTATCTATCCAAAAAGTACGAATTGGGGAATTGATTGATGTATTCTATAAAGCGGATTTTGCTAATAGCTTGATTAACACAACAAAACCTGAATGGCGATTTAATGATATTGACTGGAGTTATGAAGTAAAAGAAAAAGCTAAGAGAAAAAGCGGAGGTTTTTATTACAACATAAAAAGGTATGCAGACAATAATAATATAACCCAGCAACAGTGCTGGACAATGGCAATGAAAGCAATTGTAACACTATCAGGTGTTGATGAAAAAGTCGCAAGAAGATTTTTAGATTGTGGACATGGTACACAATTGGCACAACGTTTTAATGCGTTAAATAATGATTTTGAAAAAATGATAAAAGCTTATTACTTCAAAGATATACGTCCATTTATTACTGAAGAAAAATTTCAAGAACAAGACAATGAATTTTATAAAAAATATTGTCTTTGTTAAATAAGTTAAGTGGCAATGTTACAAAAGAGTATAACTAATATGATTGAATTAAATGGAATTTATAAATTATTTAATTGATCCGGCTAAACCTAATGATATTTATTCCAATATAGTTAACCCGAAATTAGAAAAATAAAAAGATTTTAATTGTTTTGAATTATACGAAATAGATCTAAATTTTAGTATATGACTTGGTGTAGTATGCCAAGTCATTATTATGTCCGAATGATACGAAAGACAAGCATTGACTTGATATGCACATAAATGAGAGTGATTAATGCAATATAAAGCAAAGCAATGAAAGGATAAACATTATGACAAAAACAAACAAAGAACAGCTAATTGAAAATATCAAACAAGCAACGCCTGAACGAGTTAAGGAACATTTACTGGAATTAATTCAAGATTTAGTTGAAGAAGAACAGATTACTCCCGGTTGTGATAATGGTTATATAGATAACGAAGAAGGAATTCCTCTCCTTGATTTTTATATAAATAATTTTATGTTCACAAACTTCTCAGAATAATCGCAGTAACGAAAGGATAGATTTATGACAAAGAAAATTTTAGAGACACAAAACAAAGAACACGGATTTTGGGGTACAACAGAACTTCATTATTCAAACAAAGAAACCCAACAGAGATGGAACGATGCTTTTGAAACCCTGCTCGAACTTTCAGGTGCAAAGCCAAAGCAAATCAGAGAATTATTGGATGCGAGAATCGGCATACACTTTGCTGACCAATGCTATGGAGAAAAAGATGTCAAACAAATTACAAAAGAATGTTATTTTAATTGGCTTGATAAAGCATTATTTGATGATGCAAATGCAACCAAGCCTTTAGAAGCCGAAAAAAATTCAATGTTATTCGGTACTAATGTATATAATACCATTTACAACAGGGTGGATATTGTATTATACACTTACAAAAATAAAAACAGAATTAACGAAGATTATGCCGTCTGTATAAATAAAGACTTAAAACAATACAGAATAGGAATGGATTATATAAGCCCCGTTGAAAAATAAGTATTTAGTAAAAAATCAAAATTAAATAATAAAAGCCCTATTAGGGGCTTTTTGTTTCTCTTCTTGAATCTCAAAACAGGCAACCACTTCCATCATAACTCTAGAGCCACCACAATTGGAAGTGCGTTTCGCAAAAACGAATCAATTTGACACAATTCAAATGTGTCGCAATGATACTACTTATCTGTAATAGCTTTACTTTCAATATCTTTAGAGTGATGAATTGTTTAGTAAAAAGAAAGTACAGATTCAGAAAGTAAAAAAATGAATAATAAAATACCACAGACAGATTATGATATAGAAGAAGTGCTCCTCAAAATAAAAGATATTGCTGAATTCCACGGAGTTATATTAAGTGGAAAAGTTGATTTTTACAATGAAGTTATTGCTACACATTATGTAATAGATACAGAAAATAGAGTATTTTATCCTAAAATAATTGCCACAACTGACGTACCTCAACAAATCAAGAAAGGGGATTGTAACTAATTTGCAATTTTATAAACATGCAATTAGTATCTACATGAGCGGAACCTCCCACCGCTCTTTTATTTTTATTCTGATTTATCTTCAATGGCAAACTTTTTATATAAAAGCGTTCTAAGGCGTTCATAAGCCCGCAATCGTTGTAAAGTATCATCTATAATAGTCGAGTCGTAATCAAAGTCAGGTATAATGCGAACATAGGACTTGCTTTTATCTTTCAGATCTTGAAAGAGCTTAATATGATCATCATAATAACGAACATTTAAATCAGCTATTTCAATCTCCTGTTTAATTTGTTTTAAAGAGTCCACTTCCATATCCCCATTGAGTACATGGTATATAAAAAAAGAAAAAGTTCAATATGTAAATATTGAACTAAAGATATATGCCTATTAGGGAGTAGCTTAAGATGAAGTTTTCTTTCTATGCTTATTTATTATGTTGTATATATGCCGGGGGGTAAGTTCACATTCAACTGCCAACTTATTTATTGAATATTTAGTATTTTCGTAATTAGAAATAATATATTTTTCTTTTAATTTATTAAGTGCGTTCTTTGGAATAGAAACGATTAACCCTGGAGTACAAAGTATTAATGCCAAAGCAGGCTTTACGCCTGCTGTTTCAGCTATAAACTTTAAGTCATCATTCGGCATATCATCAGGTGTTACACCGTTTAACCACTGTTTAAATTCCATTTAAATCCTCTTTATCAAATCTCCGATTATGAAGTATAAGTTGTGCAGGGAAAAGCTCCCTGCACTTTTTTAAGCATTAATGAGTGTATCAATAGTGCTGTTTTGAAATTCCTTAGTAAGCTCTGCTTCTAATTCTTTCAAAACAGAAATTTTAGCTCTTAAAACTTCAAAATTTCTTGCACTATTAGCAACTTTATTTAAAGAAGCCATCATATCTTTGAGATTTTCAGGCTTTTCTTCTTGCAGTAAACCTTCGGCAAAGATTTTGGAATTTTCAGCCAAGTTTTCCTCTAAAGTTGCTTGTTTGTCTTTAATCAGGTTTAGAACCTTTTTTTCTGTGTCCATTTTTATCTCCTTTTTCTGTGTACTAAACAGATGCGGCCGCATCCTTTAAATTTCTCTTCATAAGTGTAATTGCCTGAATTACCTTAGTTGCTTTTTCTTTCGTCAAAAATGATGTATCTTCGACGTTAAATTTTTGTTTTAAAAATTTTCTTAAAGATTGTTTTGCAAAAATGTCATTATCTTTATAACTAAGCTCTCTCCAGAGTCCTTCAATCATTCTTCTTTGAGCTCCCGATGCCATAAAAGGTGCTCGTGTAGGATCATCGTATTTAAGTCCTCTTTTTACCCATAAATTGGCTTTTTCTGCGTTATCCTCAAGTATTTCAAGAAGTATTTTGGCTTCTGTATAAGTCAGATTTTTAGAGCTGGAAACATCAAAACTACGAAGCATTTCTCGGTAGGTTTCTTCATCAATACCAAGTAAATTTTTTAAAAAATGAATTTTTCTTATTTGAAATTTAGTGATACTGTATGCTCTCAATGCCGAGTTCCTCCAGTTGAAGCTGTCTGCCATGGTGAATACCAACCTGAACGCCAAGAATAAAAATGAACAGGGTTGTAAGAAATAAGTAAAAGATTTTTAAATAACGATTTTTCATTAAATCTCCTACACCATAAGCAATAGAGATGATTTTTCTATTACCATCTCATCGACCTTATCCTTTTTATTGATCTTGGCGATAAAAAGAGAATGCGAAATTAAATTGGAAAGCGTTCTCATATTACCGTCTGAGTATTTTAAATATGTCGATGCAAGTGAAAGGTCTATGTGCATTGCCTCAAGAACTTTCATTACATCTTGTATTGATAATTTATTGAGTGATTTATAATATTTCACTCTTGAATAAAGCTGTTTGTATTCTGTCATGTGCAGATAAAGCTCTGATGCACCAATGAGAAGAATTCCAATCCCGGTTTTATCATGAATTCTTCGTGCCATTTCTAAGGCACTGTATTTGAGCTTATCTGCTTCATCTATGATTAAAAATCTGCCTGAATTATACAGTTTATTTAAAACTTCACATTTCAGTTTGTATGTAGTTCCAGTTCCAGACAGATTTAATCTTTTGTGTATATCCAACAATAGGGCTTTAGCTGAATAGCTAGAGTCACTTTCTATGAGTATGCTATCGAGATATTTGTCTGTATATTTTTTTATTGCATAAGTCTTTCCTAGTCCGGGTTGCCCGGTGCATACTCCAATGCGTCCACTTGTATGACAGGCTCTGCTGATTTCGTGTATATATTTAACAGTCGAAGTTTCAACATAAGGAATATCTTCTTCAACAATACGAGCTTCTTCTCTCTCAATAAAATTATTAACAACATCAATTATACGGTTGTCTTTACCAGTATAGTCGTGGTTCAACCAGCGACTTATATCGGTCTTAGTTAATTCCGTAGCCTGAACAACATCTGCATATGAATAGTTTTTCTTTCTGAGTAAGTTAATAAATTTTTCTTTTAATTCCATATCAAGCACCCTTGCTTTCTTGCTCTAAAACGCAATCTGTTTCGAATAAAAACAGATGTTCGTCCTTTACTTTGTTACGTTCTTCAAAAACCGATAAGTCTAAATTACACATCTCAGCCATCAATTTGCTTTTTTGTACAGCTTTGTCCATATTGGTATTGGCTAATCGAGAGATTTTCGGTTTTATATCTTGTAAATTCTGTTTGTACAATGCTTTATAGTTCTCGCATTGCTCTTTCAGACTTATATCCTGAGTCTGTTTAATAAATTCTTTAGCAATTTTTAAGTTACGTTTTTTAGCAGACATAGCTGCTTTAAATTCATCCTTGGAAACCATATCTGCATCTAAAGCAGCAACCGCACTCATAGCAGAAACGTTACCAATAAATTCGTCATTATCGGCACGGAACACCCACGCCTCTTTGTAATTTTTAATATCACGACGAAGATAAACTTTAAGATCTGTGCGAGCAGACATCCAGTCTGCCCAGTAGGTAATCCCAAGTTCATTGTCCTTGATGCCGTTTCTGCCAATTTTGAAAATGCGGGATGTTCTCATGCAGAAGAGCTTGAGAGCATCTTTTGATGTTGTAATCTTCTCTGTAAATTCCCGATTAAAGAGCTCATCCGGCGAAAGACCTTTAAGGACTTTACCTTGTGATGGCTTCTTGTTTAGAACATTAATTACAAAATCGTCAAATAATTCTTTGAATTCATTAAAAGGCATAATCATACCTTTTTTAATTTCTTCTTTGAGCTTTTCAGGTCGTTCGAGAATATTGCCGCCTCTGTATCCGACAGAGTGTTTTGATAAAAGTTCTTTTATCTTTAAAAAATCCCTTTCAATAGGCTTTGTTTGACCATTGTAAGGTTGCGCAAAATGAACTTTTATATTCAATTCAGATAGCATTGATGTTGCTTTTGCCTGATTTGTATCAATAGTTATTCTTTTTCTTCCACCGGCAAAGTCCTTGCAACGATAATCTTTGCCGTTATCAATGATTACATCTGTTGGTAAACCGTAATTTTCTGCTGCATAATAAAAAGTTTGGAAAATGTGGTCAGAATTAGGGTGACCTGTTTGAAGCAGCCAGCCTAACCATTTTGAAGATTTGAAATCTCTCCACGCTGTTACCCAAGGGAATACACTTTCACCAGTTTCTGTAAGACAGGCAATGTCTATTTGTGCGTGGTCAGAAACCCATACTTTGCCGCAAATAATATTGGAATAATCTCGTTCAATATAATTGCTGTATTTACGATTCCATGCAGAGTAGCCGTAACGTGCAAGATAAATAGCTTGTTTCGGAATTTCTTTTTCAAGACGTCTTCTAAAAGAATGATGACTTGGAAATTCATTTAATTCTATTTCTTCTCGGATCGCATACCCTTTTGTCTGTTCCCAGCAAGAGTATAGGGAAGGAGCACCCTCTTTTAAATACAAATTTTTAAAGTATTCATAAAGCCTATCATCAACAACTGTTGAACCGCCTCTTTTTCCATATTGCGCCAGCAATCCATTTATTCCAAATTCTTTATACCTCTGGCGCATTTTTCTGATAGATGAATAGGATGTTTGAAAAGAGGGATTGCAGTAATTCCATTTTTCAACAAAATCTATTAGCGATTTTCCTGTCAAGTTTTCACACGCATTCAGAATATTAATATACTTGTCAGCTTGAACTTTAGCCCAAGCCGGAGCTTCGGAGTAACAATCTTGCTTATATTGAAAATCTTTAAATTTTTTTAGATATTCTTTTTGAATATGAGTTGCAAGCGAAGTAAATTTTATATAATAAATAAATTTAGCTCCATTCTGTTGTACTTTGAATATAAATTCACCTTTAGAACATTTTTGTCTTAGCGTTTTTATTTTTATATTCAGTACCTTGCACGCATCTTCTTCTGTTAACCATTCAGGAATATTTGTCTTAATTTCTGGCTCATTCTGCATCATTTATGACAAATTCCTTGATTTTAATATTAAAAATTTTTTCGATAACGTAAAGTTCCAGCTCTGGGCTTTTTCGTTCTCCATTCAAGTACATACTGACAGTACTGTTGGCAACATGGATTTCCTTGGCAACTTGTGTAACTTTTAAGTCCAAAAGCATAAATACAAATTTAACTGTCAAAATTTTGGGTGAAATAATTAAATTTTGCATTACGATTAAACCTCTTTAAGCTGACCTCTGCCGCAAAGAACAAAGGTGGGTTGTGCTGAATTGTCTACATATTTTCCGTTTAGAAACTTTTACAAAAATTTACGTTTTGTATAGCTCTATTATATTTTCTAGAAAAATAAAGAAAAGACCTGAAAAAGATTGTTTGTGAAGGATTTCACAAGAAAAACAAAGCCTTTTAATTTTTATAAATTTTCCATTTTTAAATTAAATTGTGTATTTCAGGTATATAAATTTTTAAATAAATTGTGAAATATTTCATTACAATTTCTTAACAATTAATCAAAGTTTTTAATAATTCATACCTTTTTTTAAAAACTTTTCCATATTTCCAAATTTCTTCAGCAATGTGGAGATGAAAGTTGTGTTTATAATTATTATTCTGAACTTTTCTAAAGCATCTAAGATATTGTTTTTTTATTTCCAATCTTTCAGTTTCTTTATAAGCAATACATTGTGTTGATTTTAAAACTTTATCAGAAACAAATAATCTATTATTATAAACATATAAAAACACTGTTGTGCCAAACCAATTTCTTTCTCTGCCTATTCTTGGAGTATTCTTAAAATATTGTTCTAATTCTGATTTTTGTTTGTCATAAATTATCTGTCTAAAGTACGAATAGAATTTATTTATTGGTGTTCTTCCTGTTGAAAGTAAGTTTGCTAATTTATTTACAGGTATATCTTCACAAAAACCTTTCATAATCAAATCAACGATTTCTGGTGAATGAAAATGAAAAAATAAAGGAAGCTCTGAAATTGTACCTTTAGAAGCTATTTTTTTGTTGTAGGAATAATTTGTTCCGTTTAAAATCAATTTGCCATCCGTGAGCATTTCATCAAGAATTGGTTTTATTACATTTTCTTCTGCTTCTAAAATAACGCTAATCTCACTAAGCGAGAAGTTTTTCAGTCTTTTGGATAACTTTAATATTTTGTCTTTCATTTAAAATCCCCCTGAGTAATGTTTCATCAATAACTTTAATATCATTAGTTTTTGCGAGTTTTTCAATTTTGTTTATAGCCTTGATTAATTGGCGGAACTGGTTTGTTTTCATTGATAAAAATAAAATTGCATCATCACAGAATTCAACATCAGAGAGTTGAGTTATAATTTCGTGAATATCATCTTTATTAAGATGTTCGAATTGTAACTTTGTGTATAACCTATCTTCAAAATGTTTGTATCTCGCAATTTTCTTGTCCACAGCCCCCATTCCGACTAAAACAATCGGCACACCAGTTTTATCGTGTAAATCTCGTAAAGTTTCAATATTACTGCCATCTATTAAATAATCAACTTCATCAATAACAATTATCTTTGGATCGGTTCTGAGATGATTTTCAACTAATGTAAATGTTTCTTGAGTATGCCAATATGGAGTTTCACACAGCTCCTCAGCAATTTCGCTCAGAAGCCAGCGGCTGGACATTCCTTTTGTTGCACGAACATATACAGCATCATTATTTGTTACCCAATGAATGATAGCCTGACTTTTTCCAAGCCCATGTTCTCCATAAACAAGTGCAAGCTTTGGTATATTAGACGGTAGAGCCTTTAATGTTTCAACTAAAGTTACAAACTTTTTGTAATTTCTAGTTTTCACAAATACTTTTTTCATATTTAATCTCCATATAAATTTTGATATTCATCTGTCATTTTGTAATTCTGAACCCACTCTCTGTCCTCAGCAGAGGTGCAACCGTTTTCTTTGAACCATTCGTATCGTTCATAATTTGAAGTAAACAGTGGTCTGTTCATCTGAACTTCACGAGGAGTTTGCTTTTTTTTTCGTTTAGTTTTTGTTTCTTCTACAATTTCAGGCATCACATCAATAATGTCATCTTCAACCTTTTTATCAATAAGAAGCAAATCCTGATCAGGTAAAATCTCTTTTACCTTTTTAATAATTCTGCTTTTACGCTGTTTTTGTTTTTGAATTTTTTGTCTGAAATCTTCCATATCAGCAACTGTTCCTATATGATTTGCCATCGGATTTGTTTTTGTTACCCTATGTGCTGTACAAATGTATTGACCGTCTAATGAATAAACAAGCACTTTTGAAATATCAAAAAGGCTGTATCGAATGTAAACTCTTTCTCTATACCCAACAAGCATTTCGTTGAAATAATGTGCATCAAGAAATGAAATCCCGTTACGCTGTATGGTTCGTATTTCACTTTTCATCATTAAATAATCAAGTGTGTGTTGATTAATTTCCTGTTTTGCAACAGTATTTAAACACTGTTTAATCGATATTTCACGAGCATTAGGACAGGGCTTTGAATTGTGATAATTTAACCAGTAATCAATTAATTGTATTGCCTGTTGTACAGTTGGAATTTTGTTCTTTACTGATTTTTCATACAACTTTTTGTGAAACTTCTCGCCTCTATTTAATCTCGGAGGTTTTTCACTAATCGATGTGCCTGTATATGAATTCATTAACTTTTCAAATTCTGCAAATTCTTTAAAAAATCTCTCTATTACTTTTGCTTTGGCATTATACGGCTTTGCAAATACAGGCTTTATTCCTAAATTTTCATATACACCGTTAAAACCCTCTTCATTAAAATTACAATGCTGAAAATATTTAGCTTTGAAAGCTCTGCCGTTATCCTGATATACAATCTTGGGTATTTTTCCGAGATTTAAAATGGCGTTTCTTAATGCACTTGCAATGCATTGAGTATTTTCTGTCATCATAATCTCGTAACCGACCAATGCCGTTGACTTCCAGTCTAAAAAGCCCACGAGTGTTGCTCTCGTGGGCTTGCCGGTGAACGGATTAATAACCTCAAAATTAAGAACGTGTCCGTCAGCAACTAAAACGTCTCCGACTTCTATCTTAGATAAATCACGCTCAATGTATGGTTCAACTTTGTCATTCAATGCTTTTTCTCCTTCTCGCATTAATGTCCAAACATCAAATTTTGTATCTTTAAAATGGTTCGCATATCTTCTGAAAGTTGACTCTGAAGGAATATCCTCACAACCTTCATTCTCTAAAATATATCTCGTTAAAGAAATAGCTTTGCTGATTGTGATTTTATTCGGATGAAGCAGAAACTTCATCAAAACCTGTTTCATATGCTCATCAAGAGAACAATCATATTCATCATATTTTGAATATCGGTATTGAGGCATAAGAGCATCAAACCCCATTTCATCGTAGGCTTTAATCCACCTGTCAATTGTTCCTCTTGAAACACTTCCGATAAATTCATAAATCTTTTTGAGGTATAAACCGCTGTTATACAGTTCTAAGAAGTTTTGCATTGCTTCTTTACGGGTTTTAAACCTTGTTCTGAAGTTTTGGAAACCCTTAATTAAATCAACACGAGCAAGAGCCGTCAATTGTGCTTTCTCGGTAACAAACGATACAGCCTTGTTATTCAACGGCACTAAAGGATGAAATTTATCTTCATTTAATAATTTATGCTGTAATTCAGGCTCAAGCGATGTGACAAGGATTTCATAGCTTGTTCCGCCTTTGACTTTAACCTCTCTGTAAACATACTTACTGAGGTTATTCCTTATGGAGCGTGTGCTTTTCAGCCCTTTTAGTTCCGCTATTTTTTGTATCGATATGTACTTATCTTCCATACCCACACATTAGCTCTAAAGTCGGAAGATTGGAGTTTTTTTACCGACCTATGTGTCTTTTTTGAAACAATTTAATACTCTTTTTCTAAAAATTCTATAAGTTTTTTATATAGAACACTTATGTTGCCATCGACAATATTTATAAAAAATGGGGTGTTATGGCTTATAAAACCGCCTGGTATTGAAAGAATAAGACCTTTTGCTTTTAATCTTGATACATAACTTTTAAATAAATCTTCATCCATGTTTAAACTGGCTATTAATTGCTCGCTAATTTGGTTAGATAAAGGATCATTAATTGTTTCTCCTATATGTGGTAATTCAAATTCATTTATTGTATGTAGAATAAGAAATTCTTGATCGGTTAATTCATCAACAATATTTACAAATAACTCATAATCCTCATCAGATATTTGCTCTTGAGCTATTATTCCGTTAACAGTAAGTTTTACAAATCTATCTATCTTTTCTTGAGTAATGGCTTTAGATACGACTTGAATTGATTTATATAATCGTTTTAAATTTCTTGCTGCATCCAAGCTTTGGATGTCTATTTTTGTTCTTCCATTGAAGACCAAATCAATAAATCTATCTTCATTATGTTTTTCCAATTTTTCTAAAGCTGATTTGGCAGCTGCTGAAAGTGATACTAAATTAGCAATATTTTTGCCAGTATCAAGTAAATATTCCGTTATAGAATCTATAAACGTCTTTCTAATTGGATTTTGCATTATATCCCTCATAATATTTATACCGACTATCTTAGCAAAAAGTACCGACTTTGTGTGAAATATTTCACACAATTTTTATCGATTTTCAAAAGTCCAACAATAAATTTGCGGATAGTTTGAGCAAAATCGCCACTTGTGGCTAAAAAGCAGGCTATGACTTGTTTAAGGGCAAAAACTTTTGAGGACAGTTGGTGTCCATTTCATGGACTTTTGAGTACTTTTGCTCAAACTAAAATACCGACTAAAATGGACACTAAGAACCCTAATTCTAGGGCGTTTGAGGCGCCTTGCTCTTAGTATCTGCAATTTCAAAAGTACCTGAAACAATACATCAAAAGTACCTGAAACAATACAGTACCTGAAACAATACAACTAAAAAACTGGCTTTTAGAAAATTTCTAAAAGCCAGTTTTATCAATTGGTTGCGGGAGCTGGATTTGAACCAACGACCTTTGGGTTATGAGCCCAACGAGCTACCAGACTGCTCCATCCCGCGCTATTTAGTTTTCATTTGCGATTTACTCTGAGCAGTCTTCCAGACTTACCTCTCCTCAAACGTGACATTTAGTCACCTTTTCGTCGGCAGAGTATCCCGCGCTATTTAGTTTGTACATTATATTATTAAACGCTCAAAACCAAAAATCAAGTGTATAGATTTTTAAAACAAATTTCTTTATAATAATCAGATGAACGAACTGTTTTTGGAAACTGAACGTCTGCGCCTTTTTAAGATTGACGAAAATGATTTTGCACAATTATGCCTTATGCATAAGGATGCAGATGTTATGTATGCATGGGAGTATATTTTTTCTGATGAAGAAGTAAAAAATTGGATAAGTAAAAACATTGAATTTTACGAAAAATATAACCTTGGCTATTTTCTTGCGTTAGACAAAAATAAAAATCAGGTTGTGGGCCAAATTGGGCTTATGCCTGATATAATAAACGGTCAAAGGTTTTTGGAAACCGGATATATTCTGAAAAAAGAATTTTGGCATAACGGATATGCTTATGAGGGTGCAAAAGCTTTGATTGAATATGCTTTTGATATTTTGCAAGAAAAACAGGTAATTGCCGAAATAAGACCAACAAACACTGCATCACAAAAAGTTGCAAAAAAATTAGGTATGAAAGTAATAGGCGATTTTGTAAAAATCGTACACGGAAAAGAAATGCTGCATTTAATTTACAGCATAGAAAAAGCTAAACTGTTTTGAAATAATCGATGGTTTTTTTGAGACCGTCTATAATATCCACTTCTGGTTCCCAGCCAAGCTCTTTTTGTGCAACGGAAATATCCGGTTTCCTTTTGATGGGGTCATCGCCTGGCAGTGGTAAAAAAACGATTTTAGATTGCGAACCGGTTAGCTCTATTATTTTTTGAGCCAGATCAAGCACAGTCCTTTCAGAAGGGTTTCCAAGATTTACCGGACCGCAAAAACCGCTTTTGTTGTTCATCATCCTTATCATCCCTTCAACAAGATCGTCTACATAACAAAAACTTCTTGTCTGGGTGCCGTCTCCGTAAATTGTTATATCTTCATTGCTCAAAGCCTGCATAATACAGTTAGAAACAACTCTGCCGTCTTTAGGATCCATGTTAGGCCCATATGTGTTGAATATTCTGATAATCCTTGCCTCAATGCCGTATTGCCTGTGGTAGTCTGTCATTAGTGTTTCGGCACAACGTTTTCCTTCATCATAACAACTTCTTATGCCGATGGGGTTTACATTGCCCCAGTATGTTTCATTTTGCGGGTGTACAAGAGGGTTTCCGTATACTTCGGAAGTAGAGGCCTGCAAGATGGTTGCATTATGTTTTTTTGCAAGCTCGAGCATATTTAATATTCCAAGCACAGAAGTCTTCATTGTTTTGACAGCATCATACTGATAATGCGGCGGGCTTGCCGGACAAGCAAGATTGTAGATCTGGTCGCATTCTATATCAACAGGGTTGATAATGTCGTGCTCTTTTAATGTAAAATTGGGGTGCTCAAGCAAATCAGCAATATGTTTTTTTAAACCGGTAAAAAAATTATCAAGACAAATTACTTTGTTTCCTTCTTTTAAAAGCCTTCTGCAAAGATGATTGCCTATAAATCCTGCTCCGCCGGTTACCAAAATTCTTTTCATTACTTTGCCCCTATACAGTGATATTCTATGCCTTTTTCTTTTAACAAAATCGGGTCATACTGATTTCTGCCGTCAAAAATAACAGGTTCTTTCAGTTCTTTTTTTATTCTGTCAAAATCAGGATTTTTAAATTCATTCCACTCTGTTGCCAGAATAAGAGCATCTGCACCAACAAGGGCATCATAAGCAGAGCCTGCACACGTGATTTTATCTTTTAAAATTCCCTTTGCCGTATCCATAGCTTTGGGGTCAAATGCACAAATCTTTGCACCTTGCATAACAAGCTCTTTCACTATGTTAATAGAAGGAGCTTCTCTCATGTCGTTTGTTTCGGGTTTGAAAGCAAGACCCCATAGTGCAAATTTTTTGCCTTTCAAATTACCGTTGTACCTTTTTATAATTTTGTTAATAAAAATATATCTCTGACGCAGGTTTATGTTGTCTGTGGCATTCAAAATTTCTGCACTGTATCCGTTTGCTTTTGCTACTGATATCAAAGCCTTTACATCTTTTGGGAAGCAAGAGCCTCCGTATCCGAGCCCTGCAAACAAAAACTTGGATCCGATACGGTTGTCTGCACACATACCCCTTCTCACCATTTCGGAATTTGCTCCGATAGCTTCACAAATGTTTGCTATTTCATTTGCATAAGATATTTTTAATGCAAGAAAAGCGTTTGCAGCATACTTTGTCATTTCAGCAGATTTTATGTCCATTTCAATAACAGGTATTCCTGTTCTAATGAAGGGGTCATAAATTTCTCGCATTATTTTAAGAGCACGTTCATTCTTTGCTCCGAGAATGACTCTATCCGGTTTTAAAAAGTCCTGTACAGCTGCACCCTGTTTTAAAAATTCAGGGTTTGACACAATATCGCAATCGTAGGATGTATTTTCTTTGATAGTTTGTTCTATTTGTTCACAAGTTCCGACCGGTACTGTGGATTTGTTTACGATTACTTTGTATTCGTTCATCGAATCCGCGATGCTTTTTGCTACGGTAAACACTGCGCTCAAATCTGCAGAGCCGTCTTCTTTTTGTGGTGTGCCTACTGCAATAAAACATACATCGCTGTTTTTTACAGCAAAATCTAAATCAGCTGTAAAAGTGAGTCTTTTTTCTTTTACGTTTTCCAAAATAAGATTTTCAAGACCCGGTTCAAATATCGGAATAATGCCTTTTTCAAGTTTCTTAAGTTTGTCTGTGTCTTTGTCAACGCATATTACATTGTTGCCCATCTCTGCAAAACATGTACCTGCAACTAAACCGACATAACCTGTACCAACTACACAAAGTCTCATTAATTCCTCCACATTTTTTTATAATTTTAACACGAAATTGTTGTTTTTATTGCCGGATTTTTGTATGCTGTATTATCAAGATAAATAAAGAGGATTTTAATATGAAGGTTTTAATTATAGGTGGAGGTGCTTGCGGTGCAAGCGCTGCGGCAAGACTAAGAAGGCTGGATGATAATGCGGAGATTTTGATTCTTGAAAAAACTCATGAAATTTCTATTGCAAATTGCGGTCTGCCTTATTATTGCTCTGACGTAATAGACAGTGAAGAAAAAATGCATGTTTCAAGCGTGCAAAAATTTAAAAACCTTTTAAATGTTGATATAAAAATGGGGGCAAACGTAACTGCTATCAATCGTAATGAAAAAACAGTTACTGTTAATGATTCAGAGGTTTTAAGTTATGATAAACTGGTGCTTACGCCGGGCGCTGAACCGTTTGTGCCGGATATACAAGGGATAAATAATCCTAAAATACATACACTCAGAATGCTAAAAGATGGCAATGCCATAAAAGAGATTGTAAAAAATACAAATGCAAAAAATGCAGTTGTGATTGGCGGCGGTTTTATTGGGGTTGAGATGGCTGAAAACTTTAAACATCTCAAAGGCGTAAACACTACACTGGTTGAGCTTTCCTCTCATATCCTGCCACCTGTTGATAAAGAGACAGCTGCATTTGCACAAAATGAAATGAGAAAACACGGAGTTAACCTTGTTCTGTCTGACGGAGTAAAAGCTTTTGATAATGATTATGTAGTATTGAATTCCGGCAGAAAGTTACCTTATGATATCGCAGTGCTTGCAATTGGTGTAAAACCACAAACCTCACTTGCCCGCGAATGCGGACTTGTTATCGGTAAATCGGGAGGTGTGAAGGTTAACGAACACATGCAAACATCAGACCCTGATATCTATGCAGGCGGTGACAGCGTTGAGGTAACCGATTTTGTTACTAATGCGGATGTGCTTATTCCTTTAGCCGGTCCAGCAAACAGACAGGGGCGTATTATTGCGGACAATATTGCAGGATATAAATCTGTGTACAAAAAAACAATAGGCTCTGCTGTTGTAAAAGTTTTTGACCTTACTATTGCAAATGCAGGTAATAGCGAGGAAAATCTCATTAAACGCAATATCCCTTACTGGAAAACTTTTACATACGGATTTTCACATGCAAGTTACTATCCGGGTGCAACAAGGACTATGTATAAATTGTTGTTTAATGCACAGGGAGATATCCTAGGAGTGCAAGCTGCCGGATACGAAGGGGTGGAAAAACGTGTGGATGTAATAGCTACATCAATGAGAAATTCTTTGAAGGTATGGGATTTGATAGATTCCGAGTTATGCTATGCTCCTCCTTATTCTTCAGCAAAGGACCCTGTAAATATACTGGGTATGCATGCTGATAATATTTTAAAGGGTTTTGTAAAACCGGCATATTTTGAAGATATCAAGGACTCTGTGCTTGTGGATGTGCGCTCTGCAGCAGATTATGCAAATGAAACTATAGATGGTGCTTTGAATATACCTACACCAGAGCTTCGGTCAAGATGTGACGAGCTTCCGAAAGATAAAAAAGTTATTCTGTTTTGCAACACCGGTTTTCAAAGCTATGTTGCTTCCAGAATTCTTTTGCAGCGTGGATTTAACAATGTATACAGCTTGACAGCAGGCATAGAACTCTACAAAGAGCTTGTGAAAAATCAAAAGGCGCTGGCGGCCGAAACTGCAGAAACTGTTGTTTAATTAAAAAAGGTTTTCAAGCAGTGAGCCCTGTTTGGGCTTATCGGGATTTAATATATCAAGAAATTTTTCATAACAGAGGTTTGTTACTGTACAGTCTTTCAGACCTCTGTGCATTCCGTCTGTGTTTAAATTGAAATGCGCTGCAATGATACCAAGCTTTTTGCTTTGAAGCTGGGGTAAAAATTTTCTTGCCAGTTTTAGTGTATCTATATAGTCATTTTCAAGCTGTATGCCGTGGTGTTTTTGCAGTTTTTCGTTAATAAAGCTTAAGTCAAATGTAATGTTGTGACCCATTAAAATATAGTCTGAACAAAAGTTTTTGAAATCCAGAATTGCTTCTTCAATATTAGGTGCCGTTTCAAGCATTTGAGGTGTTATTCCGGTGAGCTCTGTGATAAATGTGCTCATAAAACCTCTTGGTTTAACAAGTCGGGAAAATTCTTCCTTTACCTTACCAAACGAAACTCTGATTGCGCTAAGCTCGATAATCTCATTTTGCACAGGAGACAATCCGGTTGTTTCAATATCCAAAACAACATATTCCTCAGGGTAAAGCTTAAGACTTACGTCTTTTTTTGTATGTTTATACGGCATTTGTGTACTTTCTTTGTTTGTTTCTATAAATACATCGTACACTTTTAGTGGCATAAAAATAAATATTTTATGTCGCTATTTTTGTTTTTTGTAACATTTAAAAAATAGAAAATGGGCCCGGAGAGACTCGAACTCTCACACCAAAGGCGCTAGATCCTAAGTCTAGTGCGTCTACCAATTTCGCCACAGGCCCATATTCTTTTGTCATCCTGTGCGTCTACCACCTCTCGGAATGATACTTAATCATTCCTCGGCAGAGTGCCACAGGCCCATTTTATTAAATTATCAATGTATTCATCTTACATTATAAAAAATCATCGTCAATAGCATTAAATATTGATAATTAATTATTTTTAAAATAGAATAATGACAAAGGGGCGTTAGCGCAGTTGGTAGCGCACAACACTGGCAGTGTTGGGGTCAGGGGTTCAAATCCCCTACGCTCCAATTTTTTATAGTTGATGATAATCAGAGTATACTTCACTTTCATCGTCTCTTGTGCTTGTATTTATTATGCAAGCAGCATTTTCAACGGGCACAATAATTAACAAATCTTTTTGTTCTAACGGAGCAAGTGTAAACTCGTCTTGCAGCTGGTTTGTAAATTTTTTGTATTCTTTTCTTATTTTTTTATGCGAAAAATATTCTTCAACTTTTTGTTGGGGATAAATGCCCAGCATTCCCGCTCCGGCAGCAATAGCACCAGCAGATGCTGTTATGTAAATCAGACCTTTGTGGGCTTTGGCTATGTTGCCTGTGCCAACGTCTTCTTTGTAGCTTTCAGTGGCAATTTGTTTTGGCAAAACCATGAGCTCTTTTATTGTTATGCCGCTGTTTAAAATCTTATTAACCGTTTCATCAGCAGATGCATTTGTTGGTATTGATACATCTACAGATTGATTTGTCAGATTTGTCAGTGTTGTTTGATAAATCCTGAAGTCATTTTTTAAATCGCTTTTTAAATCTATTTCTCCGGCGGAGACTGAAACATGGTTAGGATTGCACACCCAGTCTTTAGTATCTGCAGGCAAAGCAGATACAGCCTGTGTAGCTGACAATAAAACCAACACTGTTGCCAAGAACTTTTTCATAATAATTATTCTACTTCAAAAAACGGCTTTTGCCTATATTTAATTTTATGCCCGGGTGGGCAATTGTTTTT